>ERZ1034691.85-NODE-85-length-70757-cov-11.977540_pt1 | contig 70757 bp, 65 predicted proteins | sample MGYA00520638_ERZ1034691 | MGnify/ENA primary metagenome ERZ1034691 (study PRJEB33766, sample SAMN09781763) | gut metagenome | biome: gut microbiome | host: Homo sapiens | place: Madagascar | study: EMG produced TPA metagenomics assembly of the PRJNA485056 data set... | reverse complement strand
GCCATGGGTAAAAGAGGGAAAGTCCCGCGCCGGGGCTGCCCCCGCCGACGCTGCCTGCACGGATAAGAGCCGCAACGTCACGCTGACGGTTCTGGGCGTGCCTGTAAAGACCGTGCGCACCGTGACCGCCGCGCCGCGCTTTGTTCGTGTGTGCGGCACACCGTTCGGGGTCAAGATGTTTTCGGACGGGGCGCTGGTGGTAGCGTTTTCTGACCGATACAACGGCTTTGGCGGGCAGAACCCTGCCAAGCAGGCGGGGCTGCAATTGGGGGACTGGATTCTCTCGGTGGGCGGGTACACCATACGCAGCAACGAAGACGTATCGTCCGCTCTGCAGGCGGGCGGGGGAAAGCCGCTGCGCCTTGTCTATCGGCGCGGCGGGCAGGAGCATACCGCCAGTTTGACGCCGGTTCTGGACAACGCCTCCGGGCTGTACCGTGCCGGGGTTTGGGTGCGGGACTCCGGCGCAGGCATCGGCACGCTGACCTATATCGACCCCGAAACCACCGCCTTTGCCGGGCTGGGTCACGCGGTGAGCGATGCCGACACCGGGCAGGAGCTTGCCTTGCTTTCGGGGGAAATCGTCCCCGTCACCGTGACAGGCTGCCGCCGGGGTGAGGTCGGCAGCCCGGGCGAGCTGCGGGGCGAATTTCTGCCCGGCAGCATCGGCACCATACAAAGCAACTCCGCCACAGGGGTCTATGGGCTGTACACCGGCGATTGCAGCGCGCTGGAGCTGCTGCCTGCCGCGCACGTTCAAAGCGTGCATACCGGAGCCGCCGAGGTGCTGACCACCGTCACCGGCAGCAAGCCGCAGCGCTATGCTGCCGTGATTGAGCGAATCAACCTGACCAGCGCCGAGCCGAACCGCAATTTGCTGCTGCGTATCACCGACCCCGCCTTGCTGGAGGTCAGCGGCGGCATAGTGCAGGGGATGAGCGGCAGCCCCATTTTGCAGGATGGCGCACTGGTAGGTGCCGTGACCCACGTTTTTGTCAACGACCCCACCCGCGGTTACGGCATTTTGATGGAAAATATGCTGCCCCCAGACTCTTGACAGGCACCCCTTTGTCGTTTTAATTTCCATATTTCCCCTTGGTGTTTCGCAGGCAAGGGAAAGAGCGGCGGTTGCCGAGGCGCATTCAGTTCTCGACAGCCGCCGCTTTATATAGCGCTATATCGTCAATATTTTTACAAAGTAGAAATTTCTTGTCGCATTCTGTCGAACGAAACTTGCGTAAATGTAGAAAAAAGAGAAGTTTTCCCCTTGCACAAATTTCCATTTTATGGTAATATTCCCATTGTAGACGAAATCAACGGATGCGCACCGGTCGCCGCCACCTGCCCGATGCTCGCCCCGTGATATGTATGGAGGAGTTTTACGATGGAAAAGATCAAGTTTGTTATGACGGATACCGACGCTCAGGTTTCGGAGCTTTGCCGCCAAGCGCTGGAGGAAAAGGGCGTTGCCGTGACCGTGTGCGAGAAAAACGGCAACAAGGCGCTGGAAGCTCTGCTGAATATACATCCCAACGCCGTTTTGCTGGATGCCTTTATGCCCGATCTGGATGCCATCACCGTAAAGCAGCGCTACGAGGCGCAGAACACCAGCAATGTGCGCACCGCCTTTTTTGTGACCGGCGCTTTCCAGAGCGAGGAGATCGAGCAGGAGCTGCTGGACAACGGTTTTTCCTTCTTTTTTGTAAAGCCCTTTGACGAAAGCGTACTGGTAAACCGTGTGCTGAAATCTGCCGGCAACACAGCGCGCCCGCAGGCAGTTTCCCTGGATTCCGATGAGCTGACCGTAACCGAGATTTTGCATCAGATCGGTGTTCCTGCGCACATCAAGGGCTACCAGTTTTTGCGCGATGCGATTTTGCTGACCACCGCTGATCACAGCTATATCAACGCTGTGACCAAGCGCCTGTACCCGGAGATCGCCAAGCGCAACGCGACCACCGCCAGCCGGGTCGAGCGCGCCATCCGCCACGCCATCGAGGTTGCCTGGGATCGCGGCGATGTGGATACCCTGAACAGCTATTTCGGCTATACCATCCACAGTCTGCGCGGCAAGCCCACCAACTCGGAATTTATCGCCATGATCAGCGACAAGATTCGGTTGGATAAAAAAAGACGGGCGTAATTTTCATTTCAGGGAAATGCCTATTTCCGCCACACCCAACGGTGCGGCGGATTTTTTCTGTTTGCACAAAAAAATCCTGCCAATTTTAGTAGATTTTTTTGTCACAACCTTGTATAATGTTATGTGAATATAAATAAAAAAAGGGGGGTAGTGTACCCTATGACCGCTTCTGTATTTCCGTCCGTCACCGCTGTTATCGTGGCAGCGGGGGCTTCGCGCCGTATGGGGTTTGACAAGCTCAGCTTCCGGCTGCCCGGCGGCAGCACCGTTTTGCAGGCAAGCTGCGCCGCCTTGACCGCCCACGACGCCGTCACCGAGCTGGTGTTGGTGGCAGGGCAGAATCTTGCCGACTGTCAGGCGATTGCCGATGCCTGCCCCAAGCCCTGCACCGTGGTGCAGGGGGGTGCGACCCGCGCCGACAGCGTTAAAAACGGTCTGGCTGCTGCCCACGGCGAGCTGGTAGCCATCCACGATGCCGCCCGCCCCTTTGTGAGCGATGCCCTGATCACCAAAGCCCTGCAGGCAGCCGCCGAAAGCGGTGCCGCCGCACCTGCCGTTCCGGTAAAGGACACCATCAAAATTGCCAAGGGCAGCCGCGTGGTTTCTACGCCGGAGCGCAACACACTGTTTGCCGTGCAGACGCCCCAGTGCTTTCGCACCGCACTGTACCGGCAGGCATTGGATGCGGTAGACGCCGCGACGGCAGCACTTGTCACCGACGATTGCAGTCTGTTTGAGCTGGCGGGGCTGCCGGTCACGCTGACCGAGGGCGATTACGCCAACCTGAAAATCACCACCCCCGAGGATTTGCAAAAGGAGAAAACCATGCGTATTGGTCACGGATATGATGTTCACCGCTTAGTGGAGGGTCGCAAGCTGATTCTTGGCGGTGTGGAGATTCCTTACGAAAAAGGGCTGTTGGGGCATTCCGACGCCGATGTTTTGCTGCACGCCGTTATGGATGCCGTGCTGGGCGCGGCTGCGTTGGGTGATATCGGCAAGCATTTTCCTGATACCGACCCCGCCTACAAGGGCGCTGACTCTCTGGCGCTGACCCGCGAGGTTGCCGCCATTCTGACACGCCACGGCTACAAGCTGGGCAACATCGACGCCACGCTGCTTTGCCAAGCCCCCAAGCTGGCACCCCATATCCCGGCGATGCGCCAAAACATTGCCGATGCCTTCGGGGTCGATATTTCTGCCGTAAGCGTAAAAGCCACCACCGAGGAGCATCTGGGCTTTACCGGCGAGGGTCTGGGCATTGCCGCCCATGCCGTAGCCCTGATCGAGTGATTCAACAGCAGGGAAGGAGGACTGGGTTCCCATGCTGAAAAACGATATGATCAGCGCAATTTTAAGCAGCCTGCGCGCGTTTGATCCCTTTTCTGACACACTGGACATCCTTATAATATCGTTTGTTTTTTACCAGCTTGTGCTGTTTGCGCGGCGTTCCCGCGCCGGGCAGCTGGTCAAGGGCATTTTTCTGCTGATCGTGTTCTACGGCTTGGCGGTTATGCTGCAGCTGCGCACTGTCACTTGGCTGCTAAATAACGTCATTACCATCGGCTTTATGGCGGCTGTGGTCATCTTTCAGCCGGAGCTGCGCCGCACGCTGGAGCGTATGGGGCAAAGCGCCACATGGTCCAGCAAGCTGTTTGGCAGCTACCGGCGCGCCGACCCCACCCTGCGCGGGGCATGGCAGAATGCCGTGGTTGCCATCTGTGACGCCGCCGAGCAGCTTTCCGACACGCGCACCGGCGCACTGATGGTTTTGGAGCGCCGCAACAACCTGGACGAGGTCATCCGCACCGGCACGCCGATGCACGCCGATGTCATCTGCGAGATGCTGGGCACCATTTTTTACGAGGGCACGCCTCTGCACGACGGTGCCGTGGTTATCCGCGACGGCGAAATTGTTGCCGCCGGGTGCGTGCTGCCGCTGTCCAACAATCTGGAAATGGGCAAGGATATGGGTACGCGCCACCGTGCGGGACTGGGTATGAGCGAGAACTCCGATGCCATTGTCGTTATCGTCAGTGAGGAAACCGGCATCATCTCCATGGCGAAAAACGGCGTGCTGATCCGCCGTCTGGATCGCCAGAATCTGTTCAATATGCTGCAGGAGGAAGTCGTCCCGCCGGAGGAGGCATCCGCCGAAAATGTTCCGCTGCTGCAGCGCATCCTGCGCAAAGGAGGTATCGCATCCCATGCCGACACCCAATGAGCCTCACGGCGGTTCCCTGTGGGACAACCGCTTTTTCTCGATTTTTCTGGCGCTGCTTTTCGGTCTTGCTACTTGGATCGTGGTCACCGTCTACATTGACCCCCAGGGCAACGTGACCCGCGCCGATGTACCCATCAACTATTCCTACTCTGCCTCCACCTACATCAACCAAGGGCTGGATATCGTGGAGAAGCCGGATATCTCCGGCGTGACCGTGCGCGTAGAGGGCAATATGACCACCATCGGCAGCATCACGGCGTCCGATATTATGGTCTATCCCAGCTATGCCAACGTGAACGGTTCCGGCAAGGTCACCCTGCGCCTGCAGGCGAAGATCATGAACACCAGCGACTTTTCCGGCAACATCAAATGTACGGTGGAATCGCCCACCAGCATTGATGTCGTCTTTGACGAGGTCAGCGAAAAGACTGTGCCTGTGACAGTGGACACCTCCGGCGTTTCGGTGGCAGACAACTATATGCTCAACCGCACCGCTGCCGTGCCTGCCGAGGTCACCCTGCGCGGTCCGACCTCCGAGCTAGATCGCATTTCCGCCGTTGTGGCACCCATCACCACCGACACAGCGCTGGCCGACACCACCACGCTGCCCGCCAACCTGGAAATGCGCGACGAAAACGGCACCGTTGTAACGCCGCTGTACACTACAATGGACAACGGCTCTGCCAATGTAACGCTGACCATCTATCAGGTGCGCGAGCTGCCGCTCTCGGTCAACTTTATCGGCACACCCAAGGGCTTTGATGTAAACAGCCTGAAATACACCCTGAGCCAGCAGACGCTGCGCGTTGCCGGGTCCGCCCGCACCATCAGTGCGCTGGATACGCTGGCGGTGACCGATTTTGACCTTGCGCAGGAGTTTGAGCTGGATCGCGATTACCAGCGTCTGATCGAGCTGCCCGCCGGTGTGGTTTCGCTGGACGGCGCGACCAATGTTACCCTGAGCTTTGACACCGACAGCCTTGCCTCGACCAAGCTGAATGTTTCCAACATCCGCGCCATCAACGTACCCAGCAATTACGAACTGGAAATTTTGTCCAGCCTTGTCAGCGGCGTGGAGCTGTACGGTCCTGCCGATGAGATTCAGGATCTTTCCGCCGACAGCGTGCTGGCGCAGATCGACTGCCAGAGCCTGAACCTGACCGCCGGGCAGCAGACCATCCCCGTAACCATCCAGATTCCCGCATCGTCCCGCATTTTTGCCACCGGCAGCTATACGGTCCAGTGCGAGATCACCGTAAAATAACAGTAAGAGGTATCCGAAACGTATGCTTTTGGTTCGCAACATCCGCTTACCGCTCACCCTGCGTGACCCCGATGCCGAGGCTGTCGCCAAGGCGCTGCGCCTTTTGCGGCTGCACCGTTCGCAGACTTCCCATTGCGGGGTAGCCCGGCTTTCGGTCGATGCCCGCCGCGGCAAGCCCGTGCTGGTATATACCATCGCGGTGTCCCTGCCGGATGAACGGCAGGAGGCTGCCCTTGCCGGGGTTCCCGGCGTCAGCTTTGCCGCTGCGCCCCAATACCGCTTTGCCACGGGCAGCGCACCGCTGATGCACCGCCCGGTCGTGGTCGGGCTGGGTCCCGCCGGGCTGTTTGCTGCCCTGCTTTTGGCACGCAGCGGCTACCGCCCGCTGGTTCTGGAGCGCGGTCCCGCACTGGACGAGCGTGTGCGCGCCGTTGCCCGTTTTGAAGCCACCGGCGAGCTTGACCCGAATGCCAACATCCAGTTTGGCGAGGGCGGCGCAGGGACGTTTTCGGACGGCAAGCTGACCACCCGCGCGGGGGATTCCCTTTGCGGTTTTGTGACCGAAGCCTTTTTGGCACACGGCGCCCCCGCCGACATCGCGTGGCGGCAAAAGCCCCATGTGGGTACGGATCTGCTGCGGGGCGTTATCCGCAATATCCGCGCCGAGATCGAATCCTTGGGCGGGGAGGTGCGCTTTAACACCGCCCTGACCGGGCTTACCGTGCGCGGCGGGCGCTTGGCGGGCATCACCACCACCGCCGGGGACATTGCCTGCGAGCAGCTGATTCTGGCAGTGGGACATAGTGCCCGCGACACCTTTGCCGTTTTGCACCGGCAGGGGCTGCCGCTGGAATGCAAGCCCTTCTCGGTAGGCTTCCGCGCCGAGCATCTGCAAACCGATATTGACGAAAGCCTGTACCACGGCGCAGCCGGGCATCCGGCGCTGCCCAAGGGCGAGTACCAGCTCAGCAGCCATGTCGGCGGCGGGCGGTGCGTCTACACCTTTTGTATGTGTCCGGGCGGCGTGGTATGCGCCGCTGCCAGCGAAGCGGGCGGTGTCGTGACCAACGGTATGAGCCTGCACGCCCGCGACGACAAAAACGCCAACGCCGCCGTCGTCGTCAGTGTGGACGGGCGCGACTTTGACAACGACCCTGCTAAGGCGGTGGCATTCCAGCGCGAGTTGGAGCAGGCAGCCTTCCGCGCGGGCGGCGGGGGATATACCGCCCCTGCCCAGACCGTGGGCAGTTTCTTGACGGGCGGCGGCGAGCTTGCGCTTGACCGGGTGCAGCCCAGCCACCCCCGCGGCGTGACCCCCTGCGATTTGGGCAGCCTGCTGCCCGACGAGCTTTCTGCCGCTCTGCGGCAGGGTCTGGGGGATTTTGGACGCAAGATGGCTGCCTACCGCGCCCCCGATGCTGTTTTGACGGGTCTTGAAACCCGCACCAGCAGCCCGGTGCGCCTTGTGCGCGGCAAGGACGACCTGCAATGCCTGAGCCTGCCGGGGCTGTACCCCTGCGGCGAGGGCGCCGGTTATGCGGGCGGCATTATGACCGCCGCCGTGGACGGCGTGCGCTGTGCCGCCAAATTGATGGAAAATTTTGCACCGCAAAAGTAAGGAACGGATATGCCGCAAAACAACAACGACTTTAAACACAACCTGAAATCCGACTTTAAATCCAATTTTGACCGCGATCTGGGCGATTTGCTGGACAACGCCGTGCAGTTCGGCACCGGTGTCGGCGCCACCGTGCTGGGCAGCCTTTCGGACGCACTGGCACAGGCGGGGGATGCCATTTCCGCTGCCCGCGGCGCCCCGCCGGACAGCTTTGCCGCTTGGAAGCGCCGCTTGGATTTCAAGCTGAAAAACGGCGGGTATTCCGCCGGTATTGCGCTGACCGTCGTGGGCTGGACCTTTACCGGCATTTTCGGCATTACGGCGCTGGTCATGGGCATTTTGTGGGGCGTAGGTCCCGCGGCGCTGGGCGTATCTGACGCTGCCTTTCGGGTGTTCCCGATCCTGTTTTTTTGTTCGTATCCCGCCATGCTGGGCTTTTTGTATATGGCAGTTGCCGGGATGCGCAAGCTCTTTTATTTCAGCCGTCTGCGCAAGCTGCTGCGCGCCGCGCGGGATTGGCAGTGCGACCTGCCCGGTCTTGCCCGCACCGCCCTGCTGAAGCAGGAGCAGGTTTACAAGGACGTGCAAAAGGCAGTAGCAGACGGGGATTTTCCGGGGGCTGCGTACAGCGCGGATTTCAGCACTCTGTACTTTGACGATACGCTGTACCACCCGGTCGAAGCCCCCGCGCCCGCTGAAAGTCCTGCCCCTGCCGAGCCTTTGAGTGAGGCGGAGCAGTTCCGCCGCGAGTGTGAAGCCTTTTTTGCCTACCTGCAAAGCTGTCGGGGCTGCCTTGGCAGGGACACCGATGCCGAGTTGGACGCCATGCAAAAGACCTGCCGCGCCATGCTGGATTTCACCGCTGCCCACCCTGAGCAGCTGCCCCAGCTGCGCCGGCTGCGGGACTACTATCTGCCCACCACCCGCAAGCTGCTGGATACCGCGCTGGGTCTGGGGGACGATACCGGCAGCGCCGCCGACATCCGCCGGGACATCACCGCCATTTTGCACACCCTGAACCTTGCTTACACCAAGCTGTACGACACCCTGCTGGAGGACGTCAGCCTGGATGTTTCTACCGAAATCGACACTTTGGAAGCCATGCTGCGTCAGGACGGTCTGACCCACGACTTTGAAAGTGATTTTACTACAAGGAGCCAACCGAAATGATCTATCCTGCATGGCAGATAAAACCCTCCGCTGCGGCGGATGAGCAGGCACTTGCCGCCCAAGGGTGCGGTGTTCTGCTGCGCAGAGTTCTGGCAGCGCGGGGCTGCGATGCCGCCGCGGCGCAAAAGCTTTTGGGCGCGGGGGAGCCACTGTCCGACCCGTTTCTTATGCGGGATATGGACAAGGCCGTCGCGCGCATTGAGCAGGCGGTCGAGAACGAGGAGCTGATCGTCATCTACGGCGACTACGATGTGGACGGCATCTCCGCCACCGCCATCCTGTACGAGTGCCTGAGCAGCATGGGCGCACACGTGCGCTGCAAGCTGCCCACGCGCGGCAACGGCTACGGTCTGACCCGGACGGCGCTGGAAAGCCTTGCCCAAAAGGGGTTCAAGCTGGTCGTGACGGTGGACAACGGCATTTCTGCCGTGGAGGAAGCCGCCTGCGCCAAGGCACTGGGGTTGGATCTTGTCATCACTGACCACCATCTGCCCGGCGACACGCTGCCCGATGCCATAGCAGTCGTTGACCCCAAGCGCGCCGATGACGAAAGTCCCTTTAAGGATCTGTGCGGTGCAGGCGTTGCCTTTAAGCTGTGCGCCGCGCTGGAGGGCTGCGACCCCGGTGAACTGCTGGAAATGTACGGTGAGCTGGTAGCTCTCGGCACGGTTGCCGACGTAATGCCCCTTGTGGGCGAAAACCGCACCCTTGTGCGCGAGGGTCTGGCACTTTTGCAGGACACCATGCGCCCCGGTCTGCACGCGCTTTTGGAGAACGCGGGCTGTCTGGGACGTCCGGTGACTGCCGACACCGTCAGCTACAGCTTAGCCCCCCGCCTGAACGCTGCCGGGCGTATGGACAACGCCGCCGTTGCCTTAAAGCTGCTGCTTTGCGGTGACGAGGAGCAGGCGGTGGGCATTGCCGCCCGGTTGGCGGAGATCAACACCGAGCGCCAGCAGACCGAGCAGGCAGTCTATGCCGAGGCGCTGAAAGCACTGGAAGCTGACCCCGCCCGCACCCACGACCGCGTGCTGGTCGTGGCAGGGGAGGACTGGCACCCCGGCGTGATCGGCATTGTGGCCGCCCGCCTGATGGAGCGCTACAACCGCCCCGCCATCGTCATCTCGATGCACGAGGGGGAGGGGCGCGGCAGCGGGCGCGCCCCCGACAGCTTTGACCTGCACGGCGCCCTGTGCGACTGCGCGCAGTATCTGACCCGTTTCGGCGGTCACGCCGCCGCTGCCGGTGTCGAAATTGAGGAAACCCGTCTGCCCGCCTTCCGCCATGCCATCAACCAATGGGCCGCCCACCACGCCCCCCGCGTGGAGGCTGCCACCCTCAAGCTGGATGCCGAAGCGGCATTGGGCGAGCTGACACTGCCCAACGTGCAGGAGCTGTACCGCCTTGCCCCCTACGGGCGCGACAACGCAGCGCCGGTGTTTTTGATCCGCAATGCCGTGGTGGACGGTCTTTGGCCGATGGGTGCTGACGGGCGTCACACCCGCGTGCGGCTGCGGCAGGGCAACGACACCCTGTTTGCCTCTACTTTTGGCGTATCGATGCAGAATTTTGCCTACCAGCCCGGTTCCGTGGTGGAAGCGGCGCTGGAGCTTTCGGTCTTTACGGGGCGCAGCGGCTCGCCTGCCGTGTCGGCGCATCTGCGCGCCATACGTCCCGCCGGGCTTGGCAACACCGCCGGAGAGCAATCCGCTTGGTTTGAGGCGTTCCGGGCGGGCGGCGTGCTGGAAAAAGACCGCGCCGCTGCCATTCTGCCCCAGCGTGCCGACACGGTGTCGCTGTATCGGCGCATCCGCAGCGGACAAGTGGTATCCTACGATTTACAGCCGGTATTTTTTGCCGAAGGCGCGCAGAATACCGGCAAGATTCTGGCAAGCCTGACTGCCCTGCAGGAGCTGGGTCTTATCCGGGAAGAAAACGGGCGCTGGCTGCCGGCACCCGTCACCGATAAGCGGGATCTTGCCTCGGCACCGATTTTGCAGCGGCTGACGGCACAGGCGCAATAATCTGGACAAAAAGGGGAGCATTGTCAATGGAAAACAGCGAAGTCAAAATGCCCATCACCTACGCGGATCTGAAACAGGATCTGCTGGACAGCGGGCGCGCTTATGATTTCGATATGATCGACCGCGCCTACGCGCTGGCAGCCAAGGCACACGGCAACCAGCGCCGCCGCAGCGGCGAGCCGTATATCTGCCACCCGCTGAGCGTCGCGCAGATTCTGGTGGAGCTGGGTATGGACAGCGAGAGCATTGCTGCCGCCCTGATGCACGACGTGGCGGAGGACACCTCGGTGGGCGTCACCGAGATCCGCCAGAAGTTCGGCGATGAGGTTGCCCTGCTGGTGGACGGCGTCACCAAGCTGACCCAGATCAAATTCTCCAACGTGGAGGATCGTCAGGCAGAAAACCTGCGCAAGATGCTGCTGGCAATGAGCCAGGACGTCCGCGTTATGATTATAAAATTGTGTGACCGGCTGCACAATATGCGCACCGGCGACGCCTGGCCCGAGCAAAAGCGCCGCGACAAGGCGCTGGAAACTATGGAGGTGTACGCCCCCATTGCCCACCGTCTGGGCATCTCCAACATCAAGGAGGAGCTGGAGGATCGCAGCCTGCATTACCTCGACCCCGTCGGCTACGAAACCATCCGCGATCTGCTCAACAAGCACGGCGACGAGTTTCTGCACAAGGTCTGCCACACCATCTCCGACCATCTGTCGGAGAACGGCATCCGCAAGGCGACCATCCGCCACCGCGTAAAAAGCATCTACGGCATCTACCGCAAGATGTATATGCAAAACAAGGATTTTGAGGAAATCTACGACATCTACGCCGTGCGCATCATCTTGGGCAACGTTGCCGAGTGCTACACCGCGCTGGGTCTTATCCACGATATGTATCACCCGCTGCCCAACCGGTTCAAGGATTATATCTCCACCCCCAAGCCCAACGGCTACCAGAGCCTGCATACCACCGTCATCGGGCGGGAGGCGATCCCCTTTGAGGTGCAGATCCGCACTTGGGATATGGATCGTATGGCAGAGTACGGCATTGCCGCCCACTGGAAGTATAAGGCGGGCATCACCGGCGGCAACGACAAGCTGGACGAGCGTCTGGCTTGGGTGCGCCAGCTGCTGGAAAGCCAGCGCTCCAGCGCCGATGCCACCGACCTGCTCAGCGATATCAAGAGCGACCTCTTGCCGGAGGAGGTCTTTGCCTTCACCCCGCGCGGCGATGTCATCAACCTGCCCGCCGGGGCCACTGCCATCGACTTTGCGTATGCCATCCATTCGGCGGTGGGCAACCGTATGATTGGTGCCAAGGTCAACAACCGCATTGTACCCATCGACCACAAGGTGCAGACGGGTGAGATCATCGAGGTCATCACCGGTCCCGAAAACCGCGGTCCCAGCCGCGACTGGCTGAACATCGTAAAAACGAGCGAGGCCAAGAACAAAATCCGCAACTGGTTCAAAAAAGAACGCAGGGAAGAGAATATCCAAGAGGGGCGCGATGCGCTGGAGCGCGAAATGCGCCGCAATATGATGCCGCTGACCGACGAGCAGCGCCCCCTTTTTATGGAGAATCTTGCCCGCCGCAACCGCTGCAACTCGGTGGATGAAATGTACGCTGCCATCGGCTATGGCGGCTTGCTGATTTCCCGCCTGCTGCCCAAGCTGAAGGAAGAATACGCCAAGCTCAAGGAAAACGAGCCCAAGCCCGTGACCGTGGAGCTGAAGCGGGTGCATTCCTCCGACGGCGTGGTGGTTGAGGGCATCGACAACTGCCCCATCAAGTTTGCCAAGTGCTGTTCGCCGCTGCCCGGGGATGAGATCATCGGCTTTGTCACCCGCGGCTTTGGTGTGTCCATCCACAAGCGGGACTGCGCCAACGTGCGCGAGAGCCTGCGCCACAGCGAAAACGCTGACCGCTGGGTGCGCGCCTACTGGGCGGAGGATTCCCGCGAAAACTACAAGGCGACCTTGGAGCTTTTGTGCATGGATCGCGCCAACCTTGTTTCTGACATCGCGCTGGCGCTGGGCGATATGCGTGTACCCATCTACTCTTTGACGGCGCGCAGCGCCGAGCAGGGGCGCGCCCGTATGAGCGTGACCGTGGGCATTACCAACACCGAACACCTGAACAGCGTGGTTTCCCGCCTGAAAAAGGTCAAGGATGTTGTGACCGTAACCAGAAACTGATTTCATTTTGGAAAAGGAACTTTATCTATGCGTGCCGTAATTCAACGGGTAAGCGGGGCTTCCGTCATCGTAAACGGCGGCGAGCCGCGCAAAATCGGACCGGGTCTGGTCATTTTGCTGGGTGTGCGGGAAACCGACACCCCGGATATCATCCCCAAGCTGGCAGAAAAATGTGCGCACCTGCGCATTTTTGAGGATGAAGCCGGCAAGCTGAACCGCAGCGCGGTCGAGCTTGGCTACTCGGCGTTGGTGGTATCCAACTTCACGCTGTACAGTGATACCGCCAAAGGCAAGCGTCCCAGCTTCAGCCACGCCGCCAAGGGCGATTTGGCAGAGCCTTGCTACGAAGCCTTTTTGCGGGAAATCAGCAAGCAGGGCTTGCGGGAGGTTCAGCACGGGGAATTCGGCGCAGATATGCAGATTTCTCTTGTCAATGATGGACCCGTCACCATTGTAATCGATACCGACGACTGGAAAAAGGGGTGATTGTATGAAGGTTCAGCACATTCTGGGCGCAGCACCGCTCTACACCAACACGTTTTTGGTCGTGACCGACCAAAAGCACGGCATTTTGATCGACGCAGCCGCCGAGCCGGACACCTACAAAAAGGCGCTGGCGGAGCAGGGTGCGACCCTTACGCATATCCTGCTGACGCACGGGCATTATGACCATGTGGGCGCTGTTGCCGCCCTGCGGCGCGAAACCGGCTGCAAGGTCTATCTGGACCCTGCCGATGCCCTCGGCGATGCACTGTACCCGCTCAAAGCTTCCGACGTGGACGAAGCATGGCCTGCCTCGGGCAGCCTTACCATTGACGAGCTGACCTTTACCATCTACCACACGCCCGGGCATACCCGCGGCAGCGTGGTGCTGGCGCTGGGCAAGCTGTTGTTCTGCGGCGACACCCTGTTTGCAGGCAGCTGCGGGCGCACCGATATGCCCGGCGGCAGCGGCATCCAGATGCAGCAAAGCCTGTCCATGCTGGCAGAATCCGACCTGCGCAACGATATGCAGGTGCTGCCCGGTCACGGGGAGGACTCGACCCTTGGGCGCGAACGGCTGTCCAACCCCTTTATGACCGACGGAATGAACTCTATGTTTTAAGAGGAGGATGCCTCTCTATGCAGATCATCTTGTGCGGCGGTGCCGCCGGATATGAAGCCGAACACACGGCGCGGCTGTTTTTTCCCGCCGCCGACCGGGCCGATACTGTGCCGGAAACGGGGGATTTCGTGGCAGTCTGCTCCCACGAAAAAACGGATTTTGTCCTGCTGCATCTGGACGGCAAAAGCTACTGGCGCACCGCTTTGCGCGATGCCGACGCCGATGCCGAATATGCGCTGTGCCGTTTGTTATACACCCTTTTGTGCGATGTGACCCAGCGCACCCTGCCCTGGGGTATGATGACCGGCGTGCGCCCCGTGCGCATTATCCACGACCTGCGCGCCGTCGGCTGGCAGGAGGATGCCATCCGTGACCGGTTTTTGCAGCATTTTTCCTGCACGCCGGAAAAATTCCGGCTGGCGCTTTCCATTGCCGATTTGCAGCGCCCGGTTCTGGATGCTGCCGACCCGATGGATTGCAGCGTCTATGCGGGCATCCCGTTTTGCCCCACGCGGTGCAGCTATTGCAGCTTTGTTTCCCGCACCGTAGGGGACAAGGCGACCCGCGCGCTGGTGCAGCCGTATGTCGATAAGCTCTGCGAGGAGCTGACTGCCATCCGCCGGACTGCCGACCGCTGCGGGCTGCGCATCCGCACCTTTTATATCGGCGGCGGCACGCCGACCAGCCTTTCGGCGGCGCAGCTTGAACAGCTGATGTCCCATATCGCCGCCACCTTTGACCTTGCCGCCTTGGACGAATACACGGTGGAGGCAGGGCGTCCCGACTGCACCGATGCCGAAAAACTGCGCATCATCAAGCAATACGGCGCCACCCGCATTTCCATCAACCCGCAGACCTTCTCGGACGAGGTGCTGCGCAACATCGGGCGCCGCCATACTGCCGCCGATATCATTACCTGCTTTGCTGCCGCCCGCGCCGCCGGGCATGACAACATCAATATGGATCTTATCGCCGGGCTGCCCGGCGACACTGTGGAGGGCTTTGCCCAAAGCCTGCAGCAGGCCATTGCGCTGGACCCCGAAAACATCACCGTACATACGCTGACGCTGAAGCGCGCCTCTGACCTGGTGGTAGAGCATCGCGCCGCCGCATACGATGATGTATCGGCGATGCTTCGCCACTGCGACACCCTGTACGATGCCGGGTACCATCCGTATTATATGTACCGCCAGAAGGGTACCCTGCAAAATCTCGAAAATATCGGCTGGGCAAAGCCCGGCAAGGATTGCCTGTATAATATTTATATTATGGAGGAAATTCATTCAATTTTGTCTGCCGGTGCCGGCGGCTCCACCAAGCTGGTCATCCCCGGCAGACGCCGCGGCAAGATCGAGCGCGTCTTTAACTTCAAATATCCCACCGAGTACATCGACCGCTTTGACGAGGTCCTTGCCCGCAAACAGACCGTGGAGGATTTTTATGCACGTTACACACCGCAAGAGATTCGTCGGACGTGAACTGATTGCCTTGGCTGCCGCCCAGCCGCAGCCCTTTGCCGAGATCAGCGAGCGCCAGTACCACGACCAGCTCGCCCTCATCACGCAGGAGGTGCTGCAAAGCAACCGCCGCATTGTTATGCTGACCGGGGCGTCCGCCGCCGGAAAAACCAGCTCCGCCCACAAGCTGGCGGAGCTGCTGCGCGCCGAAAACTGTCCCGCCGCCGTTTTAAGCCTCGACGACTTTTTTGTGGGTGCCGGGCGCTACCCCAAAACCCCCGACGGCAGCGACGACTACGAACGGCTGGAATCCCTGGATATCCCTGTGCTGCAGGGCTGCCTGCGGGATTTGTACCAAAAGGGCGTTTGCCAGTCGCCGGTGTTTGATTTCCACATCCAGCAGCCCTCCGGCTTGCGCACGGTGGATTGCCGGGGCGGTGTTGCCATCATTGAGGGGCTGCACGCCCTGAATCCCGTGCTGACTGCCGCCCTGCCCGAGGATGCCGTATTGTACCTGTACGCCGGTCTGCGCGAGGAATACGCCGACACTGACGGCAGCCGCTGCCTTGCCACGCGGGATATCCGCCTTGCGCGGCGCATGGTACGGGACGCGCTGTTCCGCGGGCATGAGGCGTCCTTTACACTGGGGATGTGGGCGCAGGTCTGCGCAGGGGAGGATCTGTATATTCGCCCCTTTAAGTCCCGCGCCAATCTTTTGCTGGACACAGCGCACAGCTACGAGCCGTGCCTGTGGAACACCCTGCTTGCCGAGGTGCAGCCTGACGCTGCTATGACCCCCGCCCAGTGCCGCCAGCTGAAGGCGCTGAAGGCAAAGTTTGCGCTGTTCCCGGCGCTGCCCGCCGACTTGGTGCCGCAAAACAGCCTGCTGCGGGAATTTATCGGCACAAAAGAGGCATAAAAACGGCACAATTTACTAAAAATACACAAATTCAACATTGCAAAGGCTGTCAAAACAGACTATAATAATAACTAGATACGGTACGGTGTTGTGGTATATCCGTGCCTGCCCAAGGTAATACCGCATAAATTCCAAATGCCGATACGGCGAGTGAGGTACGGCAGATGCTGTGCAGCAGCCGCCGGAGCGGTGCTTAAGCCGTCAGGCGGGAATTATGCGGTGTTGCCGCAAGCGTAAAATCATGAAAGAGGTGTTCCCTTATGTTCGAGATCGATATGGAAATGCTGAAGGAGCAGGGTCTGCAGTTTGTTGACACTGCCAAAAAAGCCGCCCAAGAGCTTGCCGACAAGGGCAAGAACCAGCTCGAGCTTTTGAACCAGCAGGCGCGTCTGTCCAAGGCGCAGCGTCAGCTGGGTGCGCTGGTGTACAGCCTGCACAAGGCGGGCGAGGAAAACCAGCCGCTGGTCGATAAGTATATCGCCGCCGTGGCAGAGGTCGAAAAAGCCATTGAGGACATCAAGGCTGCTATGACCCCTGAGGAGCGCGCCGAGGCTGAGGCACAGGAAGCCGCCGATGCCGAGGAGCCGGTCGTCAGCGAGGACGGCGAGGAGAGCGAGGAGGAAATCGAGGAAGAGCCCGTCAAGCTGCGCGGCGAAACCAAGATCTGCCCCGTCTGCCACGCCGAGGTGGACGCCGATGCTTTGTTCTGCAACCACTGCGGCGCCCAACTGTAATTTGTAAAACTTCTGCGCCAGATTTTGCAAAATTACGCGCAGCTGCGCTATCTATGTGAGAGTCCTTCTCCCGGCGCAGCTGCCGTATTTTATGTGATACTTGACAAATTTCAATTTGAGAGTAAAATGTTGCGTGTTGCTTTTGCCGCGCCTTTCCGGTGACTTATGAGTATTTACCCCGAAAAACCGCAGTACACGTCCGAGGATTTAGCCGCCATCATCGCCCTGCTGCGCGACCCCGAAAAGGGCTGCCCGTGGGACAAGGTGCAAACGCACACCTCCATCCGGATGAACTTTCTGGAGGAAGCCTACGAGGCGGTGGATGCCATCGACCTGAATGACCCCGCGCTTATGTGCGAGGAGCTGGGCGACGTGCTGATGCAGGTGGTGTTCCACGCCCAGATGGAGCAGGAGCAGGGGCATTTCACCTTTGCGCAGGTATGCGATGGAGTATGCCGCAAGCTGATTGAACGCCACCCGCATATTTTTCGGGGCGATACCGGCATAAAAGACTGGGATACGCTCAAAAATATAGAAAAGGGTCGCGTGACGCTGCAGGACGATCTGGAAAGTGTCCCCCTGGCGCTGCCCGCCCTGATGCGCGCCGCCAAGCTGCAAAAGCGTGCTGCGCGCGGCGGGGTAGAAGTACAGGCTGATGCCGACACCGTGGCAGACGCCGCCCGCAAAGCCCAGACCGCTGACGAAGCCGACCGACAGGCTGCCGTAGGGCAGATGCTCTTTGCCGCCGTTGCGCTGGCGCGCCGTTTGGGGGTAGACCCCGAGCAGGCATTGCAATACCAGAACGCGCAGTTTACTGCGCACCCCACTTCTTGCCAAGAGGCGGAACCTCCGCATAGCTGCTGAGCGCCGCTTTTTGTCCATAGGCATTACCGCGTTGGCAGCTGCCACACTGCGGTGCTGCCCATAAATTCATTGGAGGTATAATAATTATGACGAAAGTAGAACTGATTTCCGCTGTTGCCGCCGACGCCAACCTGACCAAGAAGGACGCCGAGGCTGCCGTGAACAGCGCCCTGAACGCCATCACCAACGCCCTGAAGTCCGGCGACAAGGTCACTCTGGTCGGCTTTGGCACCTTTGAAGTCCGCGAGCGCCCCGCCCGCAACGGCCGCAACCCCCAGACCGGCGCCGAGATCACCATCCCCGCTTCCAAGCTGCCCGCTTTCAAGGCCGGCAAGGCTCTGAAGGACAGCGTTCAGTAATCGCTGCTGATTTTTAAAAACCACCGCCCCGCCGCGCCTGCGCGGCGGGGCGGCTTTGTGATACCGCACAGAAAGGTCATTTGTATGCGTTTGGATAAATACCTGAAGGTCAGCCGCCTGATCAAGCGCCGCACCCTTGCCAACGAAGTTGCCGACGCCGGGCGCGTGCTGGTAAACGACAAGCCCGCCAAAGCTAGCTACGCTGTCAAGGAGGGGGACATCATCGAGGTCACCTTCGGCAACCGCCCCATCAAGGTGCGGGTTCTGGCTGTGGAGGAACCCAAGGGCAAGGATGTTGCGCGTGAGCTGTTTGAGGTTCTCTGATTTTTAAGAGGAATCGCTATTCTGCGGTGTTATCTTTGCCCGGTTTGTCATATCTGCCGCACCCTGTGCATATAGTACGGATAGAATCCAATCTGAACAGGGGAGTACACCGCCATGCCCGAAACCGTTGATACCGCCGCTCGTGAAAAACACCCCGCACCGCAGGGACACAGCCTTGCCCTGAAGGATCGCCGCCAGCTGGCCGTGACCGGGGTAGGGCGCATCGTAAGCTGTGATGACGTCAGCGCCGTGCTGGAAACCGCCCTTGGCACCCTGACTGTGGGCGGGCAGGAATTGCAGGTCAGTGAGCTTTCGCTGCAAAGCGGGCAGGTGCAGATCAGCGGCAGGATCGAATTTTTGCAATACGCCGAAAACCGCCAGTCCTCCGGCGGGCTGCTGGCGCGGCTGTTCCGCTGATATGACCGCCGCGCCGTCGGCGGTTGCCGCCGTTCAGGACATCCTGTGGTGTCTGGGGCTGGGCTGCCTTTTGGGGCTGGGGCGCGATGTGCTGCGTCTTGCGTTCGGACAGGGCAGCGTGCGGGAATTTTTGGGGGACTTGCTGACATTTGCTGCGGCTGCCGTGTTGGTCGCAGGCTTTTCTGCCGGGGTCAGTGCCGCCGGGCTTGCCCGCTGGTATATGAGCGCCGCGGTTTTCCTGGGTGCCGTATGCTGGCGTACCGCCGCCGCACCCTTGGTTCACGGCGTTTTGGGCTGCCTTGCGGGGCTGCTGTTGCTGCCGCTTGCGCCGCTGCATCGGCGGATTTTCGCCCCGATTTCGGCTGAAATGAAAATACAGCAGCAGAAATTTCTCCATTTTCTTTCAAAAAAATGCCGAAAACCGCAAAAAACCGCAAAAAAGCAGTTGCAAAATCCGACCGAGATATTATATAATTAAGGCAACACCGCATAATTCCCGCCTGATGGCTTAAGCACCACTCCGGCGGCTGCGGCACAGCATCTGCGTTGCCAAAATGCTCGATAATACACAAAGTATTATCTGCGCTTTTAGCTTAGCAGCTGCCGCACCTCGCTCGCCGTATCGGCACTTGGAATTTATGCGGTATTGCCTTAAAACATCTGAACAGATTTTTATTTTTCGGGAAATGGGGGCTGTCTGATATGTATAAGAAACGTCGCGGACCGCTTCCGGTTCGGCTGCTTCCGCTGGCATTTACTGTGCTGTGCGGCTACCTGTTTATGACGCTGATCAACTGTCAGGTTGCCATCAGCTCCAAGCAGCAGGAGCTTGCCAGTGTACAGACCCAGCTGACCGCCCAGCTGACCGAAAACGCCGAATTGTCCAGCACGCTGGATCAGGGGGATGACGCTATTATTGAGCGTTACGCCCGCGAGCAGGGCTATGCCAAGCCCAACGAGCGTGTTTTTGTTGACATCAGCGGCAAATAACTGTGGGTTTCGTCCCTGCGCAGTTGCGGCTACAGGGCTGAACATATTACAAAAGAAAAAGGGGTATCTGAGTTTGGCATTACAAGTTGGGGATATTGTTGAGGGGAAAGTAACCGGCATCAAGCCTTTTGGCGCATTTGTTGCCTTGCCGGAGGGCAAAAACGGTCTTGTGCATATTTCCGAGGTTTCGTATGAGTTTGTGCAGGATCTTTCCACCGTGCTGAGCGAAGGTCAGACGGTTTCTGTCAAGGTACTTACCATTGCACCGGACGGCAAGATTGCCCTGTCCATCAAGCGCACGCAGCCCGCACCGGAGCGCGGCCAGAGCCCGACGCGCGGTGAGCATAACGGCAACGGCGGCGACCGCCGCAGTGCGCCGCGCCCCAAGCGCGAGGAAAAGCCCCGCGTATGGCAGCCCAAACCCGCTGCCCCGCAGGGGGATCTGAGCTTTGAGGATATGATGGCTCGCTACAAGTCCCGCAGTGAAGAAAAGATTGCCGACCTCAAGCGCGTTACCGAAAACCATCGCGGCGGATATTCTCGCCGCCGCGGCTGAGATAGCAGGCGCAATCCCGCACAATGCCAAGCATGGCTTCGGCAGAATCGTACAGGGTTGCCCGTACAGTTTTAACGACTCTACCCCTGACGGCAGCGCAGCGTTCCGCCCGGGATAGAGCCTTTTTTGCAAAAACGAAAGGAACACTATGTCCACACTTTACACTATGGTCGCCCCGTGCTTTTTCGGCACGGAATCTACCTTAAACTTTGAGGTCAAGCGTCTGGGGGCTGAGAACATTCAGGTTACCGACGGGCGCGTGGCTTTTCAGGGCGGGGCGGAGCTGATTGCCGCCGCCAACCTGAATCTGCGCACCGCCGAGCGCGTTCTGCTGCTGCTTGCCACCTACAAGGCCACCACCTTTGACGAACTGTTCGACGGCTGCTACCGCATTGCGTGGGAGGAGCTGCTGCCCGCCGATGCCGCCTTCCCGGTAAAGGGTTCCAGCCTGTCCAGCCAGCTTTCCAGCGTGCCTGCCTGCCAGAGCATCGTCAAAAAAGCGATCGTCAAGCGCCTGATGGCAGGGCACAAAACCTCCACGCTGCCCGAAACCGGCAGCGTTTACAAGATCCGCTTTGCCCTGCGCAAGGATACCGTGGAGATTTATCTGGACACCTCCGGCGACGGTCTGCACAAGCGCGGCTACCGCCGCAACGCAACGCTGGCGCCCATCAAGGAAACGCTTGCCGCAGCCATTGCCGACTTGGGGCGCGTGCGCCGCGACACGCTGGTGCAGGACCCCTTCTGCGGTTCCGGCACGCTGGTGATTGAGGCTGCCCAAAAGGCGATGAACCTCGCCCCCGGTCTGCGCCGCCGCTTTGCCGCCGAGCATTTTGATTTTATCCCTGCTGACATCTGGACGCAGCAGCGTCAAAAAGCCTTGTCCGAGGTGCGCACCGATGCCGCCTTTGAGGGCATTGGCTACGATATTGACCCCGCTGCCGTGGCACTTGCCAACGCCAACGCCAAGCTGGCCGGCGTAGGGGAGCGCTGCCGCTTTGAGGTCGCCGACGTCAAGGACTTTGCACCCCTGCAGAACGCCACCGTGCTGACCAACCCGCCCTACGGCGAGCGTCTGGGCGATGCATCCGAGGCTGCCGCTCTTGCCAAAACGCTGGGTCAGGTCTGGCAGCGTCACCCCGCACAGGGGCTGTACGCCATCACCGCTGATGCCGCGTTTGAGGATCACTTCGGCAAAAAGGCTGCCCGCCGCCGCAAAATCTACAACGGTATGATTCCCTGCCAGCTGTATATGTACTATGACGCTCCCAAGCGCGAGAAGAGGTAACAGCATGGAAGATCTCAAGCTTGCGATCCTCATCGACGCAGACAATATTTCGCCCAAATATGTCAAGGTCATTCTGGATGTTGCCGCCAGCTTCGGCGTGGCTGCCTGCAAAAGAATTTACGGCGACTGGTCCGATGTGCGCTTAAAAAGCTGGAAGGATGCGCTGCTGAACAACTCCATCATTCCCATCCAGCAGTACAGCTACACCACCGGCAAAAACGCCACCGACTCTGCCATGATCATCGACGCGATGGATCTTTTGTACAGCGGCAATCTGGACGGCTTCTGCATTGTTTCTTCCGACAGCGACTTCACCCGCCTGGCCGCACGTCTGCGCGAGGGCGGCAAGCTGGTCATCGGCATGGGCGAAAGCAAGGCACTGGGTCCCTTTGTCAAGGCGTGCGACCAGTTCAAGTATCTGGATCTGATCCTTGACCACGGCGAGGTTTCCGACACCACCGCCCCCGATGCCGCCCCGCAGACGGCAACCGGGGATGACACCGCCATCAACCGCGAATCCATCGGGCGCATCATTCTGGGACTGATCGAGGAGATGGACGACGGCACCGGCTGGGTGCGCACCTCCCGCGTGGGCGACCAGCTGATCAAGCGCTACCCCGACTTTGATGTGCGCAACTTCGGCGCCAAAAGTCTGAACAAGTTTCTGGCATCGGTACCGGAGCTGGAGTTGGAGGAGCGTATTCTCTCCAACGGCAATCCCATCCAGTTTGTGCGCGCCGTACCCGCCCCCAAGGCTGCCCCCAAGAAGCAAAAGCCCGCTGCGCGCAAGGCGCCCCGGCGCACCGCGACCCAAAGCAAAAAACGCAAGGCATAAAAAAATCCCGCAGAGCCTTCTGCGGGATTTTTTTATTGCTGTACGGTCACATTTTCCAATTCCGGCAGGTTATCCATACCGGCGTAGTCCTCGGTTTTCAGCGCACCGCTGCGCAGCTTCTCGTACAGGGTATTGTAGTTTTTCTTGGTAAATTTGCTCAGCCGCCAGGTGTCGGCACTCAGGGCGATCATATTTTCGGTCAAGCCGACTGTTTCGGTGTGACCGGTATCGGCGGCTTGCTGCCACTGCCCGCCCGCAGCGAAGAAGGCATACAGCTCCTGCTGAACCATCGTATTGTAGCAGTGCAGGGTGCTGAACAAGATTGCCTCATCCTGTGCGCTGTGATCCCACCGTGCGGCAATCGCCTTGGCGTCGTTTTCTGTCTGCGCCGCGCCTGCCAGCACTGCCTGCAAGGCGGCTTCGTCCGCCGCAAAGATGACCTGCGTGCCGTCGTTATACCAGTACGCCATACGCTCTGCCACGGCATCGTTGTATACCTTGGTGCCGGTGTACCATACGCGCAGGGTGATTTGGTTGCCCTGCTGCTCGGCGGCTTTTTCTGCCCCCTGCATAAAGCCGGTGCAGTAGCGCACGGTATCGGGCATTTCCTCGGCACCCACAAAGCCCAGTGTCTGATAGCCCTCACTTACCGCGGCATAGCCTGCCAGATACCCCGCCTGCGTTTCGCTGAACAGCACGCAGCGCACGGTGTCCTTTACGGTGTAGTCGCTGTAATCCGCGCTGTGCGCCTCGGCATCCACCACCATAAAATAGGTGTCGGGATACTGATCCTGCAGCGTGTACACGATCTGCGCCATGGCATCCCCGCGGCAGACCACGACCTTGGAGCCGGAATCCGCCGCCTGTACCAAGGCAGCTTGCAGATCCTCTGCCGATTCCGATGCCGCCGCCGCATTTTTGGGTACATAGCCAAAGTTATACGCAAAGGCAGAAATCCCCTGCCAAAGGGCAGCATCGGCACCCGCTTCCACGCCCTCGGGGCCGGTGATCAGGGTGATCGCCGCACCGCCGGGCAGCGGTTCTGCGTCCTCCGACGCCGTAAAGGTATATTCGGTGTCGTTCGTGGGGGCTGCTGCCTCCGCATTGTCCGCTTGCTTTTGGGTCGGCTTGCATCCGCACAGACCCACCAGCAGGGCGGCTGTACCCAACCATGCCAAGAATTTTTTCATAAACTGTGGTAAGACTCCTTATTTTTCTAGGTTTGCAGGACCAAAGCCGTAGGGCAGCAGCGCACCAAGGGTCGTCACAATGTAGTCGTCCTCGGTTTTTGCCATAATAACGGTCAGCGCATCCCCGCCGAATTCATACAGTGCCTGCCGGCAGACGCCGCACGGACCTGTGACCAGCGTGTTGATCTCGCCCTGCCGGCTGCCCACAATGGCAATGGCGTCAAATTCGCGCACGCCCTCGCTGACAGCCTTGAACAGCGCCGTGCGCTCGGCACAGTTTGTGGGGGTGTAGCCGGCGTTTTCGATGTTGCAGCCGGTGTAGACCCTGCCGTCCTTGGCACGCAGCGCAGCCCCCACACGGAAGTGGGAGTAGGGGGTGTAGGCAAATTGCTGCCCTTCAAAGGCCTTGCGGATCAAAGCCTGAATTTCCGCTTTTTCCATGCTTATTTCTCCAGATACTGCTCCACCGCTAGCGCGACTTTCATCATCTCGGTAAAGCTGTTCTGGCGCTGCTCCGCCGTGGTGATTTCCGGTGCAACAAAGCTGTCGGAAATGGTCAGCAGGCAGGCGGCGCGCTTGCCCAGCACCCGCGCATTGTGGAACAGGGCAAAGCTCTCCATCTCAACGGCAAGGCAGCCCTTTTCGTCCCGCAGCTTTTCCCAGTAGGTGGGTTTGGCATCGGTCGTCTGACGGTAGAACACATCCGAGGAATGGATGATGCCCTCAATCATCCGGATGCCCTGCGCTTCGGCGCTGGATTTCAGGGCGGCGTTCAGCTCGGCGCTGGGCTTCTGGATGTCGTCGGTGTCGCCGCTTTGGGTCACAGCATAGTTGCTCTCGGAGTAGGCGCCGGATGCCAGCACCACATCAAACAGCTTGGCCTTGTCCGTGTAGGAACCGGCGGAGCCGATGCGAATGATATTCTCGACCCCGTACTGGCTGTACAGCTCGTAGGAGTAAATGCCGATGGACGGCATACCCATACCGCTGCCCATCACGCTGATGGGACGCCCCTGATAGGTGCCGGTATAGCCCAGCATACCGCGCACATCGGTAACAAGGCGCGGATTTTCCAAAAAGGTTTCGGCAATAAATTTGGCGCGCAGGGGGTCCCCCGGCATCAGTACGGTTTTGGCAAAATCGCCTATTTCGGCGCGGTTGTGAGGGGTAGACATTTCGCAGTTCTCTCCTTTTTAAAAAGTTTGTTCTACATAGTATAACATATTTTATGGATTTATGGTATAATTAAATCTGAATTTTTTGTGTAAAGGTGGATTTTTCTATGCAGCTGCCGCAGCACTGTACTTTATGCCCCCGCGCGTGCGGGGCAAACCGCGCCGCCGGTGCCGTCGGCGTATGCGGGGCAGGGGACACCCTGCGGGTGGCGCGCGCCGCCCTGCACCACTGGGAGGAGCCGTGCCTGAGCGGTGACCCCGAGGCTGCCACCGGCAGCGGCACGGTGTTTTTTTCGGGCTGCACGCTGCGCTGCTGCTATTGCCAGAATTTTCCCATCAGCCAGCAGGGGGTAGGCAAAGAGATTTCCGCCGCGCGGCTCTCGGAAATTTTTCTGGAATTGCAGCAGGGCGGTGCCAAAAACATCAATCTTGTGACCGCCACCCAGTTTCTGCCGTGGGTCACCGAGGCGCTGGACACCGCCCGCGCCCGCGGGCTGCGGCTGCCCATCGTTTACAACACCGGCGGCTACGAAACGGTGGAAACGGTGCAGGCGCTTTCCGGGTATGTGGATATCTGGCTGGCAGATTTCAAATATGCCTCGTCCGCTGTCAGCGCCGAGCTTTCGGCGGCTGCGGATTATCCCGCCGTTGCCGAGGCGGCTTTGCGCCGGATGCTTCTGCAGACCGGCGCACCCGTATATGATGCCGACGGCTATCTGCAGCGCGGCGTCATTGTGCGGCATTTAGCCCTGCCCGGACACACGCAGGACAGCCTTGCCGTGCTGCAAACCCTGGCACGGCTGCGCGAGGAAACCGCCACCCCCTTTGTGCCGAGCCTGATGAGCCAGTTCACCCCCTTTTACCACGCCGCCGACCACGGGCTTGGGCGGCGCATCACCAGCTACGAATACCGCAAGGTCATTGATGAAGCTGTGCGCCTTGGGCTGACGGACGGCTATATGCAGCAAAAAAGCAGTGCGCGCGAGGAATACACCCCGCCCTTTGACCTGCAGGGGGTGTGAGCGCCGCGCCTATGGGCGATGCAGCGGTGAAGTTTTGTTTCGTTATCGTTTTGTAATGTTTAAATCCCGCCCAAAATGTTGCAAAATATCGTAAAACAAGGTATACTAAAGGCAACGTGGAGGGATTCGCCCTTCACAACAATGCTCGGGCTATACATACCGTACAGCCCCCGAAATAGGAGAACAAAGCTATGAAAAAGTTCCTTGCAATGGTTCTGACCGCTGCTATGGCGTTTTCTCTGGTAGCTTGCGGCGGCAGCAATGCTTCCTCCGCTGCTTCTCAGGGTTCCACCTCCGGCAGCAAGACTGACGTTGCCTTCGTCACCGACGTCGGCAACATCGATGACCAGTCCTTCAACCAGTACACCTGGCAGGGCGTCAAAGATTTCTGCGCCGCCAACAACCTGAACGCCAACTACTACCGTCCCACCGAGGACTCTGACTCTGCCCGTCTGGAGCAGATGGACAATGCCGTAAACGACGGTGCCAAGGCGATCGTTGTCGCCGGTTATTTGTTTGAAGGCTCCATTGCCGAGGCTCAGACCAAGTATCCCGATATTCAGTTCGTGGTTCTGGACGTTTCCAGCTTGGGCAATGCCGAAACCGGCAAGAACGTTGCTCTGATCACCTACCGTGAGGAGCAGGTCGGCTACCTGGCCGGCTACGCCGCTGTTTACGACGGCTACAAGAAGCTGGGCTTCCTGGGCGGCATGGAGGTTCCCGCCGTTATCCGCTACGGCTACGGCTTTGTGCAGGGTGCCGAGGCTGCTGCCAAGGAGATCGGCGCCACTGACGTCAGCATCAACTACTGGTACTCCGGCGACTTTAAAGCCACCGACGAGGTCAAGACCAAGATGGACAGCTGGTACTCTTCCGGCACCGAGGTCGTCTTTGCCTGCGGCGGTCCCGTCTGCACGAGCTGCGATGCTGCTGCTAAGGCCAACGGCGGCAAGATGATCGGCGTTGACGTTGACCAGTCCGGTCAGTTCGACACCGTCATCACCTCTGCCATGAAGGCACTGGCTCCCTCTGTCAATCTGGTTCTGACTGATACTATGAACAACAACTGGAAGATCAGTGACACTTACGCTGGCAAGACCACCTGTCTGGGCGCCGCCGAGGGTTGCGTGGGTCTGCCCATGGAAACCAGCAAGTTCACCAAGTTCACCCAGGAGCAGTACGATACCTTGTTCAAGGGCATCGTTGACGGCACTGTGGTTGTTGACGACAGCTCCGATCCCGAAGTCACCCCCGAAGTTTCCGCCATCACCGTGGATTACCAGGGCTGATAACCTGTAGTTCTTTTGCCCCGCGCAGAAATGCGCGGGGCATTTTGTTTTTTGCAGAGCATTTTAGGGCGGATGTTCAAAAAAAACCGGTTTTTTTGCTGATTTTGTGCAAATTCTCTTGTGTAAAAGTTGTTTTTTTTGTATACTATAAGATAGTAAGCTGTGTTTTACAGGAAAGGGGCGTATAACGATTGGCAGAAAATTATGTCATCGAAATGCTGCACATCACCAAGGAGTTTCCGGGCATCAAGGCAAATGACGATGTCACCCTGCAGCTGCGCAAGGGCGAGATCCATGCCTTGCTGGGCGAAAACGGTGCCGGCAAATCCACGCTGATGAGCGTACTGTTCGGTATGTACCAGCCCGAACAGGGCATCATTAAAAAGAACGGCAAAGAGGTAAAGATCACCGACCCCAACGAGGCCACCGCGCTGGGTATCGGTATGGTACACCAGCACTTTAAACTGGTGGAATGCTTTACCGTTCTGGACAACATCATTCTGGGTGTCGAGGATACCAAGCTCGGTTTCCTCAAAAAGGATGCTGCGCGCAAAAAGGTCATGGCGCTGAGCGAGAAGTACGGCTTGAAGGTCGACCCCGATGCGCTGGTCAGCAACATTTCTGTCGGTATGCAACAGCGTGTTGAAATCCTGAAGATGCTCTACCGCGACAATGAGATCCTGATTTTCGACGAGCCGACTGCCGTGCTGACGCCGCAGGAAATTGACGAATTGATGGAAATTATGCGCGGCTTCAAGGCAGAGGGCAAGAGCATTTTGTTCATCACCCACAAGCTCAACGAGATCATGGCGGTGGCTGACCGCTGCACTGTTCTGCAAAAAGGGCGCTATATCGGCACGGTGGATATCGCCGACACCTCCAAGGAGGAGTTGTCCCGTATGATGGTCGGGCGCGATGTCGATTTTGCCGTTGAGAAAAAGCCCTGCGAGCCGGGCGAGGTCGTTCTGGACGTCAAGGGGCTTGTCGTACCCAGCAAGGCGCACAAAAACAATGCCGTCAAGGGTGTAGATTTTCAGGTGCGCGCCGGGGAGATCGTCTGCATTGCCGGTATTGAGGGCAACGGTCAGACCGAATTGGTCTACGGCTTGTCGGGTCTTGAAAAGCCCAGCGCCGGTACCATCACCCTGAAGGGACACGACATCACGGGTGCCGCCATCCGCGAGCGCTCCAAGCTGGGTATGAGCCACATTCCCGAGGATCGCCACAAGCACGGCTTGGTGCTGGACTTTACGCTGGCGGACAATCTGGTTTTGCAGCGCTACTGGCAGCCGCAGTTCCAGAGCCACGGCTTTATCAAGGCTGCTGCCGTGCAGGAATACGCAACGCGCCTGATTGCACAGTATGACGTGCGCAGCGGTCAGGGTCCCGCCACCATCGCCCGCAGTATGTCCGGCGGCAACCAGCAAAAGGCGATCATTGCCCGCGAGGTCGATAAAGACCCCGAGCTGCTGATTGCCGTGCAGCCCACCCGCGGTCTGGATGTCGGTGCTATTGAGTATATCCACAAGCAGATCGTTGCCGAGCGCGACAAGGGCAGGGCGGTTCTGCTGGTCAGCCTGGAGCTGGACGAGGTAATGAACCTGTCCGACCGTATTCTCGTTATGTACGAAGGCGAGCTGGTCGGCGAGTTCGACCCCAAAAAGACAACCGTTGAGGAACTGGGTCTGTACATGGCCGGTGCCAAAAAGCAAAAGGAGATGCAGCAATGAAAAACCAAAATAAAAACCCGCTGCTGCAGCGTCCCGCCGCCGTAAGCGTGCTGGCCAGCCTGCTGTCCATCGTGATCGGTCTGGTGCTGGGCTTTGTGCTGCTTGTCATCCTGAACCCCGGTGCCGCTCTGGGCGGTATGACCTCTATGATGACCACCGGCTTCAGCAGCCTGGACAAGTTCGCCAAGGTGCTGTACCAGGCTGCGCCCCTGATGATGTGCGGTCTTTCGGTAGGCTTTGCCTTCAAGACCGGTCTTTTCAACATCGGTGCCTCCGGTCAGTATACCATGGGTGCCTTTTTTGCCCTGCTGTGCGCCATCCAGTTTCAGCTGCCGTGGTTTGTCTGCCTGCTGGCAGGTGCCGTGGGCGGCGCCATCTGGGGCGTATTCCCGGGTCTGTTCAAGGCGTATTTCAACGTGAACGAGGTCATCACCGCCATTATGTTCAACTGGATCGGTATGTATCTGGTCAATCTGATCCTTGCCAATGACCCCGTCATGCTGGCGTCCGCATGGGGCGCCTCCAACTCGGACCGCACGGCAGCGCTGTCCGCCGCCAACCCGGGCGCCATCATCCCCAAGGGCTTTCTGAGCGCCTTGTTCGGCGGCTCCAGCTGGATCAACATCTCGGTCTTGCTGACCATTGCCTTCTCCGTTTTGATGTGGGTCGTGCTGCAAAAGACCACCTTCGGCTATGAGCTGAAGGCGTGCGGTCTGAGCCGCGATGCCGCACAGTACGCAGGCATCAATGCCAAGCGCAACATTGTGCTTTCCATGGTCATTTCCGGTGCGCTGTCCGGCATCGGCGGCGGCATTTACTATCTGGCGGGTACCGGTCAGTATGTGCTGCAAAAGGCGATTCTGGGTATGGGCTTCAACGGCATTCCCGTTGCGCTGCTTGCCAGCTCCAACCCCATCGGCACCATCTTTTCGGCGCTGTTCATCAGCTACATTCAGGTGGGCGGCGCTGCCATGCAGCCTGCCTATTCCTCGGAAACCATCGACATCGTTATTTCCGTTATCATCTATCTGGCAGCCTTTGCCCTGCTGATGCGTAGCGTAATCGCCAAGGCAGCCGCCGGGCGTAAGCAGAAAGGGGGCGCTGACAAATGAATATCCTTGCTAACCTGATCAGCCTGACCATTTTGTTTGCCGTGCCGCTGCTGCTGGTGGCGCTGGGCGGTATGTTCAGCGAGCATTCCGGCGTGATCAACATCGCCTTGGAGGGTATGATGATCATCGGCGCGCTGTTTGCCTGCCTGACCCTGCAAGCCTTTGATCAAAGCGGCTTTGGTGCCCTGCACCCGCAGCTTGCCATGTTTGCCGCCATCTTGGTGGCGGGGCTTACCGGTATGATTTTCTCGGTGCTGCTGGGCTTTGCCGCCATCAACCTGAAGGCCGACCAGACCATCGGCGGTACCGCGCTGAACCAGTTTGCCCCCGCCTTTGCCATTGTTATGACCTGGGCGCTGCAGGGTCAGGGTCTGACGACCATCTTTATCCCCAACTGGGCGCGCATCACGCAGGAAACCCTGGGTCTGCCCGTGCCGGAGAACCCCGGTTTCTGGGACAACCTGCTGTTCAAGTATTTTTATCTGACCACCCCCGTTGCCATCGTGCTGTTTATCGCCTCGTATGTGCTGCTGTACAAGACCCGGTTCGGTCTGCGTCTGCGCGCGTGCGGCGAGCATCCGCAGGCGGCGGATTCTGTGGGCATCAACGTGTACAAGATGCGCTATGCCGGCGTGCTGATTTCCGGCTTTTTGGGCGGCATCGGCGGCTTGGCGTACACGCTGGCAGCCGGTTCCGGCTTCAACTCCAGCGTGGGCGGCTACGGCTTCCTTGCCTTGGCGGTTATGATCTTCGGCAACTGGAAGCCTCTGCCGATTCTGGCTTCGTCGCTGTTCTTTGCGCTGTTCAAGGTCATTGCGGCGTACAACGCTTCTCTGCCGTTTTTGCCCAAGTTTGAGAGCATCAAGGACATTTCCAACCTGTACCAGATGCTGCCTTACATCGTCACGATGATCATCCTGATTTTTACCTCCAAAAACTCGCAAGCCCCCAAGGCCGAGGGTATTCCTTACGACAAGGGCAGCCGCTAATTTGTATCTGTCTGCCGCCCGTCCGCACAAGCGCCGGGCGGCTTTTCTGTTAGGAGAATTGCTTATGCGTATCTATGATATCATTGCCAAAAAGCGGGACGGCGGCACGCTGAACCGCGAGGAACTGGCATTTGCCGTAAACGGCTATGTGGCGGGTGATGTGCCGGATTACCAGATGTCGGCGCTGTTGATGGCGATTTACCTGCGCGGTATGACCGACGCTGAAACCGCCGAATTGACCGATGTGATGGCGCATTCCGGCGATATGGTGGATCTTTCCGCCATTGCGGGCATCAAGGCGGACAAGCACTCTACCGGCGGCGTGGGCGACAAAACCACCTTGGTCATTGCCCCCATCGTGGCTGCCTGCGGTGTAAAAATCGCCAAAATGAGCGGGCGCGGGCTGGGACACACCGGCGGCACCATCGATAAGATGGAGGCGGTTCCCGGCACCCGCACCAGCCTGAGCCAAGCGGAATTTTTCCGGCAGGTCAACGAGATCGGCATTTCTGTCATCGGGCAGAGCGGTCAGATTGCTGTCGCTGACAAAAAAATCTACGCCCTGCGCGATGTCACCGCCACCGTGGGCTGCATCCCGCTGATTGCCTCCTCGATTATGTCCAAAAAGCTGGCAGCCGGTTCAGACGCTATTCTGCTGGATGTCACGATGGGCGACGGCGCTTTTATGAAGGACCTTGACAGCGCCACAGAGTTGGCGCGGCTGATGGTTTCCATCGGCACTGCCCACGGGCGCAAGGTCGCAGCGCTGATCACCGATATGGACAAGCCCTTGGGGCAGAACATCGGCAACGCCCTTGAGGTCGCCGAGAGTATGGCAGTTCTGCAGGGCAAAGGACCCGCCGATTTGACCGAGGTCTGCCTGCAGCTGGCAAGCAATATGCTGCTTTTAGCGGGCAAGGGCGATTTGGCTGCCTGCCGCGCCATGGCGGAGGGCGTCATTGCCGATGGTTCCGCCTTTGAAAAGTGCTGCCAAATGTTTGCCGCGCAGGGCGGCGATGTCAGCGTGCTGCGCGACGCCGACAAGTTCCGAAAGGCAAAATACAGCTTTGCGCTGACCGCCCCCAAGGACGGCTACATCTACAAAAACGATGTCGAAAAAATCGGCAATGCCAGCGTGCTGCTGGGTGCCGGGCGCATCAAAAAAGAGGATGCCATCGACTTTGCCGCCGGCATCACAATGCACAAAAAGCTGGGCGATTTCGTAAAAGCAGGGGACAGCATCTGCACCTTCTACGCCGATGACGAAGCCCTGTTTGCCCCCGCCGAGGAAATGTACCGCAGCGGGCTTGTCATCCGTGACGAAAAGCCCGCCGTGCCGCCGCTGGTGTATGCCCGCGTAACCGCGGACGGCGTGGAAACCTTCTGAAAAACTGCGAATAAAACAGCCCCTGACCTTAAAACGGTCAGGGGCTGTTTGGTTATGCCGTCAGCACTGGCGCATCAGGCGGATATAAAACTCTACGGCGCGCCCGATCGTTTCCACGCGGATGCGCTCATTGTTGCCGTGGATGGTGGCGCGTTCCTCGGCAGAAAGATCCATCGCCGAGAAGCGGTAGACATGGTTGCTGATGCGCCCATAGTGGCGGCTGTCCGAGCATTGCACCATCAGATAGGGCGACACCAGGCAGCCCTTCCATGTGGCAGCCACGGCGCTCGCCACCTTGTCCCATGCGGGGCAGTTGGTTTCGCTGATGGGGCTGGGGTTCATACCCTCCAGGTTGACCATCTCGACCGCCGGGTCGTTGACGGTCTGCTTTAAGTAGTCAAGGGCGGTTTCCATGGTATCCTGCGGGTTCAGGCGCAGGTTGCTGATCATCTTCGCCTCCGAGGGGATGACATTGCGCCCTGCGCTGCCCTTAGCCTGCGTAAATGCCACCGTGGTGCGCATCAGAGCGTTCAGCTCGCCGCCGCTTTTGCGGCAGATAGAATCCAGCACGCCGCCGAACAGCCAGAGGTTGGCAAAAATCATACGGTAGGTAAAGTTGGAATAGCGTCCCAATGTGTCAAACATTTCCGCCACGGGCTTGGTCAGATGCGCCGCAAAGGGGTTGGACTCGATCTTGGTACACGCCTCACTCAGCGCCACCAGCGGGCTGTGCGGCTTGGGGGCGCTGGCATGACCGCCGCCGGATTTGACCGTGTACTCGACGTTCATCATACCCTTTTCGGCAATGCCGATCAGACCGCAGGGCTGCTTGACGCCGGGGAACACATCCTGCACCACGGCGCCGCCCTCGTCCACGACCAGCGCCGGGGTGATGCCGTGGGCTTCAAACCAATCCACGATATGCACCGCGCCCAGACCGTTGACTTCTTCGCCGCCGCTGAAGGCAAAATAAATATCCTGCTCCGGCTGGTAGCCCTGTGCCAGCAGGTGGTCGGCTGCCGTCAACACACCGTTAAAGGTGACCTTGGTATCCAGCGCACCGCGTCCCCAGACCACGCCGTCCTCCAGAATCGCCTCAAAGGGCGGCTTGCTCCAGCCGGCCTCGTCCACAGGCACCACGTCGTAGTGCGCCATCAGCACGCTCGGCTCACTGTGCTGTTTGCCCTCCCAGGTAAACAGCAGCCCGCGGTCAGGCATACGCTCGAACTTGCAGGTTTCAAAAACGTGCGGGTACAGCTCCGGCAGCTTGTCGATGAGCTTTTGGAACTCCGCGTCATCTTCCAGCTGCGGGTCGGTGTTGGATACCGTCTTAAAACGGATGAGTGTGCGCAGGTTTTCCACCGCCTTATCGCGGTCAAAAATTTCCTCGCCCTCTGGGATCTGCGGGGCCGGGCCGGGTTTGAAACGCACCGTGCGCACCAGTACCTCAGCCACCAGTATGACCGGAATCAACAAAAGCAACCACTGATATGACATTGTATAGTACCTCCTTGGCTTACAGCAAGCCTTTTTTATACAGTACACGCGCCACGCCCAGGCTGAACAAGACACCCACCGGCACCATAATGCCCACAGTGGAGGCATTCAACGCCGGAACAAAGATGAACAGCACCAGCATCAGCAGCATGGGTGCCAGCGCCAGCTTAAAGTTCTTGGACACAAACACCACCGCCAAGCCGCCGAACAGCGCGGGTAGGATCTGGGTAAACGCCGGCTCCAGCACAGGGCTGGACAGCAGCGGCGTCAGCGGGATGATCAGCACCACGCCCAGCAGAATGATCAGCGTTGTCACAATGCTGGACACCGCAATGGCAATGGTGGAGATGATCTCGCCCTCCTCGCTGTTTGCCTTGACCCCGGCGCGCTCCATCGCGTCCAAGGCGCAGGGCAGTTTGAGGTTAGAAATGTTGCCCGTCACAAACGAAAGATAGGTGCCGCCGGCACCCAGCATCGGCACATAGGTAAAAATTTCCACAATGCCCACCGCCCAGTACATCGGACCGATTGCCAAAAAGCCCTTGGCAAACGCCGCCCAGTCCGGCGTGGTGCGGAAAATTACCGACACGACAATGGGGTACGCCACAATCAGCGCCAGCAGCGTAAGCCCCCAGATGCGCCCCCAGCGGTGGACGCTCTCGATATAGGTTTCTTTCTTTTGCAGATCTGTCTTTTCCATTTTGCGCACCTCCTTCAGCTTAGCCAGCTCGTCAGCGGAATGGACGCCGCCATACCGCACAGCATACTGATCGGCAGGGCATAGTCCTGAATCCAGCGCTTTTTGGTGCGCATAGCCGCCACACCGCAGACCACCATAACGACCGCCGAGGTCAGCATAACAAACACCGGGATCAGCCCCGTAAAATCGCCGTGCGCTGCGCCCAGCACATCGCTGAACACATAGCCCAGAAAGGCGCTGATCATACCCAAGAACATCGCATTGTTAAAGACATCCGCCCAGTGGCGATCTTTGGCGCCGATCTTCATCAAGCCGCCCTGTAGGCGCTTGGTCATCAGCGGCACCAGCAGCAGCCCGATCATAATACCCACTGTCATAACGGCCGCGACCGTGACATACGCCGCCGCCGTGGGGATGGGGGTGTTGGTGTCTAGCCCCAGCTCTGTCAGGGAGGTTCCGGCTGCCACGGTTTCATAGGTCAGCGACCCCACCACCGAAAGCCGCAGCCACGGCAAGGCTATACCAAGGCTCTTGCTCAGCGAGATAACGCCCACCAGAACTGCCACCGCCGGTGCCACGGTGAACACCGCCGCCGCTGAAATGGTCTTGCGAATCGTCTGCCGGGGCATCCCCAGCTCCTTGGCGCGCGCTACCGCCCGCCACAGAAAAAATGCCGACTGTGCCAGCACAAACAGGATGATGATGCCCACCAGCACAAACAAAATCGGCGCATTTACATCAAACGCCATACAATTCCCACCCTTTTCTTTTGAATTGGACATTTTTCCATGTCTTAGTGCCAGTTTAACACGTTGTCTAAACAAATGCAAGGAAAAGTTTTCATACGGTGAACATTTGTTTTTGAACTGTGTGCATCTCACGGACACAAAAACCGCAACCTCCCGCAAGAAATCCCCGTATTTTACTTGCCCGACGCCGCATTTTGGGATATAATAGAAAGTAAGCATTCTTTAGCAGGAGGCATCTATGCCCAAGGACAAATTGAAAACCATATACGTCTGCAACCAGTGCGGGGAAACAAGCCCCCGCTGGATGGGGCGCTGCCCGTCGTGCGGGGCGTGGAACACCATGACCGAGGACGTTATCGCAGAGCCTGCCAAGACCGGCAGCAGCAAGGCAGCCGCCGCGCGGGTGCCGGGGCAGACCAGCCTTGTACCCCAGAAGCTGAAAAGCATCAGCACCACCGAGGAAAAAAGCCGTATCGTTACCGGCATCAGCGAGCTGGACCGCGTTCTGGGCGGCGGCATTGTGATCGGCAGTGTGATTTTGATCGGCGGCGAGCCGGGCATCGGCAAGTCCACGATTTTGCTGCAGCTCTGCGGCGAGGTAAGCCGCACCAAAAGCGTTTTGTACGTCACCGGCGAGGAATCCGCCCGCCAGATCAAGCTGCGGGCGGTGCGGCTGGATGTGCCGCAGGACAATATCTCGCTGGTGGCAGAGAGCGATGTCGATGAAATCTGCGGTCTGATTGAAAGTATGAAGCCCGACCTTGTGGTCATTGACTCCATCCAGACGATGCGCTGCACCGACATTTCCTCCTCCTCCGGCACGGTCAGCCAAGTCAAGGAAAGCACCGCCCGCTTTTTGACCGTTGCCAAGACGCTGGAAATTCCGACCTTTATCGTAGGTCACGTCAATAAGGACGGTGCGATTGCGGGTCCCAAGGTGATGGAGCATATCGTGGACACCGTGCTGTACTTTGAGGGGGACAAGACCCTGCCGTACCGCGTTCTGCGCGCGGTGAAAAACCGCTACGGCTCCACCAATGAGATCGGTATGTTCGATATGACCGGGCGCGGTCTTGCCCAAATCGAAAACCCCAGTCAGGTCATGCTGGAGGGGCGTCCCTTGGGCATCAGCGGCACCTGCGTTGCCTGCGTGATGGAGGGTACCCGCCCGGTACTCAGCGAGGTGCAGGCGCTGGCAACCAAGACAAGCTTTCCCAGCCCCAAGCGCACCGCCAGCGGGTTTGATTACAACCGTATGTTCCTGCTGCTTGCCGTGCTGGAAAAACGCGCCGGGTACGCCTTTTACAACCAAGATGTCTATGTCAACATCATCGGCGGCTTGAAATTGGACGAAACCGCCTGCGATCTGCCCGTTTGCCTTGCGATGGCATCCAGCCTGCTGGATCTGCCCATCGGAGAAAAAACACTGGCCATCGGGGAGGTGGGACTCGGCGGTGAGGTTCGCAGCGTAACGCATCTGGAAACCCGCCTGCGTGAGGCACAGCGTGTCGGCTTTGACACCGCCATCGTCCCCAAGCACAACCTGAAAATGATCGACCCAGCGCAATTTTCCGGCTTAAAGCTGGTGGGGGTATCCTACCTGCGGGAAGCCGTAAATGCCATAAAATTAAAGTGAATCGAGGAATCGGAACTATGCCCGAACAGAAACAGCAGAAAGCCCCCGCCTTCAACCCCAAGGTAAAGGACGCTATCGCCGCGCTGAAGGCAGAGAACAACCCCAAGAACCTGAACGTTGTCATCAATGAGCTGGTGCGCTCGCCCTTGCTGGTACCCGCCGTGTTTGACCTGCAGGGACAGCCCGCCCCCAAGCCCGCCGCTGACGGTCGCGTACAGCTGCCCAAGGACACCAAGATCAGCCTTGTGATGGTCAACAGCCCCGAGGGTAAGCATTACTATCTTGCCTTCAGCGACTGGGACGCCGTGCGTGCATGGAAATCCCAGTCCGGGCAGCAGATCATTGTGCTGAGCTTTGACGACATCATCGCTATGGCTGCCAAAAACACCGACGCCTCGGGTCTGGTCATCAACCCCGGCGAAAATAGCCTACGTCTGGAAACCCCGCTGCTGGTTTCCCTGAAGCAGCAGCGCGATGCCATCAAGGCGCAGGTTGCCGCTGCGCAGCAGGGTATGGCAGTCAAGCCCGGCGACAAGATCACCTTGGTTGAGCCGACGGTGTACCCGGACGCTCTGGTGGACCCCGTCTGTGAGGTGCTGGCTGCTGCCCCCGGCGTCGGCTCTGCCTACCTGCAGATTATGATCGTAAACGAAACCGCCCGCAGCTATCTGCTGGTTCTGGACGGTCCCAAGGACAATGCGCTCTTTACCGCTGTGGCAAAGGCTGCCCACCCGTACCTGATGAGCCGCGAAAAGAAGATGGACCTGCAAATCACCACCTCGGTTTCCGCCTTGGGGCAGCAGGGTATGCGCGACAGTGAGCCGTTCTACCGCAAGGGCATCGGTCGCGTGATCGAGGAGGATGACGACGAATGAAGCGCCTTTTGGACTGCACACCGTCAGATTTGCAAAATTGCACCAAGCCCGAGCTGCTGAGCGCCCTTGCCGCGTGCGAGGGGCGCGTGCTGGCGTGCGAAACCATCGGCATCACGCCGCCGCTGCTGGTGGACGTGACCAATGCGGAATACGCTGCCTCTCTGAGCGCGGATATCCTGCTGCTGAATATGTTTGATGTGCAGCACCCGGTCATCAACGCACTTCCCAAGGTGGCAGCCGAGGACACGGTGCGCGAAATCAAGCGGCTGACCGGGCGTGTTGTCGGCATCAATCTGGAGCCGGTGGACCCGCAGGCAGCCAAATCCAACGACGGCACGCTCTGGAAAATGAGCACCGGACGTCTTGCCACCGCCGAAAACGCCGTCCGCGCCGCAGAAATGGGCGTAGATATGGTGGTTTTGACCGGGAACCCCGGCAATGGCGTGAGCAACAGCGCCATTGTGGAATCCCTGCGCAGCATTCGCGCCGCTGTGGGTGACCGGCTGATTTTAGCCGCCGGCAAGATGCACGCCTCCGGCGTGGCAGGGGAGGGTGGCGAAAACATCCTGACCCCTGACGATGTCCGCGACTTTATCCAAGCCGGGGCTGACATTATCCTGCTGCCCGCGCCCGGCACCGTACCCGGCATCACGCAGGAGTACGCGCACCGGTTGATTCGCGGCATCCACGCGGCGGGCAAGCTGGCGCTGACCGCCATCGGCACCTCGCAGGAGGGCGCGGACACAGCGACCATTCGGCAGATTGCCCTGATGTGCAAAATGGCAGGGGCGGATATCCACCATATCGGCGACACCGGCGTACCCGGTATGGCGCTGCCGCAGAACATTTTGGCATACTCCATTGCCATTCGCGGCGAACGCCACACCTACCACAAGATGGCGCAATCCGTCAACCGCTGAAAAGAGGCTCTCTATGCCGTTTGACTATAAAAAGGAATACAAGGAATTTTATCTGCCCAAGGCGGTACCGCAGCTGGTAAGCCTGCCGCCGATGCAGTATCTTGCTGTGCGCGGCAAGGGCGACCCCAACGAGGAGGGCGGCGTGTACCAGCAGGCAATCGGTCTTTTGTACGGTGTTGCCTACACCTTAAAAATGTGCCGCAAAGCCGGGTATGAGATTGATGGCTATTTTGATTATGTTGTACCCCCGTTGGAGGGTTTTTGGTACCAAGAGGGGGCAGACGGCGTAGATTTTGCACACAAGGACGCATTTTGTTGGATTTCTGTTATCCGCGTACCGGATTTTGTGCGCCGTGCCGATTTTGACTGGGCAGTTGCCGAAGCCACCCGCAAGAAAAAGCAGGATTTTTCTGCCGTCGAATTTTTGACCGTGGACGAGGGGTTTTGCGTACAGATGCTGCATGTAGGCGCTTACGATGACGAACCTGCCAGCGTTGCACGCATGGATGCTTTTCTTGCACAAAACAACTGCGTCAATGATTTTTCAGCCGCGCGTATGCACCACGAAATTTATCTGAGCGACCCGCGCAAAACGCCGCCCGAAAAACGCAAGACTGTATTGCGGCATCCCGTCAGAAAGCTGTAAGGCAACTTCCGCTGCTGGAAAACCTGCGGGAGAGCGGGAGAACGAAAGGGAGATTCCTTTCGTTTCTCTTTATGTAGTTTCGCTAAATCAAAGTTTAGCGAAATACAGAGGAGAAAAACTGTTGGAATCACGAGGTTTACCTATGAGCAGTTACATTGATGCCGTTCACCCCGAACGCCATGCACCGTATCTGGATATCCCCAACGATGTTGTGGAATATCTGCATTATCTCGATTTTGTCAAGCTGCGCTCTCCGCGCACGATCAACGGCTACTATCTTGACCTGCGCGGGTTTTTCCGTTTTATGATGGTTCTCTGGCAGCGCGTGCCTGACAGCCTTGATGCTGCCGAAATCGACCTGACAGGCATTTCCACCAAGGATATTGCCTCCATCACCAAGCGGGACATCTTTGCGTACCTTGACCATGTGCGTGACGCCGACAACGGTTCCAAGGCGCGCGCCCGCAAATTGAGCGCCATCAAGGGCTTTTTCAACTATATGTGTACGCAGGTCGGCAAGCTCAGCATCAACCCCACCGAAAGCATCAGCCTGGGTGCGCCCAAAAAGACACTGCCCAAATACCTGACTGCCGACGAAAGCATTCAATTGTTAAAAAATATACAAAGTGATTTTTACGAGCGAGATTTTTGCATTATAACGTTGTTTTTGAACTGCGGTATGCGTCTGACCGAGTTGGTGACCATCAATTTGGGCGATTTTCGGGACGATACCATCCGCATTACCGGCAAGGGCAGCAAGGAACGGCTCGTCTACCTGACGCCCGCCTGCCTGGATGCGCTGGAGCATTACACCGCCGCCCGCGCTTCCCTGCCCAACCTGAGCGACAAGCAGGCACTGTTTGTTTCCCAAAAGACCGGCAAGCGGCTGTCGGCGCGCCGGGTCGAGCAGATCGTTGCCCGCTGCCTGCAAAGTGCGGGCTTGAGCGGGCGCGGATTTTCGCCCCACAAGCTGCGCCACACCGCCGCCACGCTGATGTACCAAGGCGGCGTAGATATGCTGGCGCTGAAGGAAATTCTCGGTCACGAGAGTGTTTCCACCACCCAAATCTACACCCACATCAACCGCCAGCAGCTGCGCGCCGCCGTCAATGCCTCGCCCTTGGCGCAGCGGGAGTTTGAGCCGTCACAGCAGAATTCCGGCGGCGAAAACAGCAATCCCGGCGCCGACAGCACTGACCCCGACGCTTAAAGCTGCCGCCAGCAAAAACCGCAGCGTCAGACGCCGGGCATCTGCCTGCAGGCGTCCCCTTGCCGCACCGCCGGCAAATATGCTTTGGTTCAGTCCTGCGCACAGCCTGCCCGCATATCGTGCCAGCCACAGGCAGAGCGCCAGCGTTGCCAGCTCCGGAAAGCTCAGCAGTGCCCGATACACAAGCAGTGCCTTGGCGCCGTTTTGCAGGCAGACCGCCGCCGCGCAAAAGCCCAGATATCCGCCCTGCACCGCAAACACAAGGCAAAGCAGCCCTGTACCTACCGCACAAAAGCCTGCAGCAAAAACGCACAGCAGCGTTAAAAACGTGCCGGAGAGCAGCGCCGCAGCCACGCTTTGCCACGCGGTGTAGCTTTCAGGAGAAAGAATATGCCCTGCCAACTGCACCGCATATTCTCCCCCTTGGCCGCCCTGCCACATCCCCAGCGGATACGCTGCCAAAAACGCAACCGCACACAGCGGCTGCGTAATGCTTCGCTGCCCGCGCCCCGGGGCAGGTCGCGTTGCCGGGCTGCGGTGCGGCACAGGCAGCACCGGGGTGGGTCTGCGGCGGGGCTTACTTGCTGTGCGCATCAGTGCCCGCCCTTGAGTGCCGCAGCGGCACCGCCAAAGCAGCCGCCCAGCAGCAGCGCCAGCGGCAGCATGGCATTCGCCCCCTGCCAATGCACCGCCCCGTCCTGCATCCATGCGGCTGCCGCCAGACACAGCGCGTAAAACACCCCCGCACCCAGCCCGCACAAAAGCACCTGCCGCCCTGCCCTGTTTGCCAGCATATAGCCCGATATTCCCGCCCCCGCTGCCGCTGCTATACAGCCCATCGGGCGCGCCGCCGCCATGGGCAGCGGTGTTTTTGCCAGCAGCAGCGCAAACAGCGCCAACAGTGCGGTGCAGCCCGCCGCGCCGCCCAAAAGGCAGATCGCCAACCCCCACACGGCTGCCGTGCCGGGTGCGCGGGGGCGCATTGCTTCGTTTCGTTTTGTTTTTGCCATAAAAAAGCCTCCTTGCCTAGTCAACACTATGCAAGGAGGCTTTGCCATATTCGGTTTTGCTTATTTCTTGACGGGGGCAGACTTGCTGTCCTTGCCGGCATCCAGCTTCTCTACGCCGGAGATGGCAGAACGACGGAAACGAATCTTGGTGCGGTCGCTGCCGGTTTCAATGACCAGCGTATCGTCCTTGTCGGCAATGGCGCAGACGATGCCCACAATGCCGCCGATGGTGGTGACCTTATCGCCGATTTCGATAGAGTTGCGCATAGCAGCGTCCTTTTTGTCCTGACGCTTCTGGGGCAGATACACCAGAACGATCATAAAGACCAGCAGGATCACAATGGGCAGGAAGCTGACGATCATTTCGGCAGTGCTGGCGGTACCGGTAGCAGACAAAAATTGAATCATAACAGATATTCTCCTTATAATTAAACGGTTTCTTCTATTATATCGAATCTTTTGCCGTTGTGCAAGTATTTCCCGCATTTTCTTGCGAAAGTTAAAGAAATTTTGTGTCTGCGCTGCCGCGCCGTGCAAAACTGCAAGAAATGCGCCGTAAAATTCTCTTTGCTCTGCTTTGCCACTTGCCTGAGGATGCGTTTTGTAGTATACTATAAAGTGAGGAAAGTTGGTATTTTTTTAAATGCATTAGGAGGTACATCTTATGCGTAAAACGAAAATTGTTTGCACTATGGGTCCTTCTACCGATAAGCCCGGCATTTTGCGTCAGCTGCTGGAAAACGGTATGAACGTTGCCCGTTTTAACTTCTCCCACGGTGATTACGAGGAACACGCCGGTCGTTACCGCCTGCTGCGCACCTTGGCGCAGGAGCTGGACCTGCCTGTGGCAGCCATGCTGGACACCAAGGGTCCCGAAATTCGTCTGGGCAGCTTTGCCAACGGCACCGAAAAGCTGGTTGCCGGGCAGAAATTCACCCTGACCTCCCGCGAGGTCGAGGGTACTCACGAAATTTGCTCCATCACCTATAAGGATCTGCCCCGCGATGTGCAGCCCGGTGGCCGCATCATGCTGGATGACGGCTTGATTGAGCTTGCCATCGACGCTGTCGAGGGTACCGATATTGTCTGCACCGTCAAGAATGACGGCGTCATCAAGACCAAGAAGGGCGTCAACGTCCCCGGCGTTCACCTGTCCATGCCGTATATGAGCCAGCGCGACCGCAACGATATTCTGTTCGGCATTGAGCAGGGCTTTGACCTGATTTCTGCAAGCTTTACCCGCAACGCGCAGGATATTATGGAGATCCGCCACCTTCTCGATGAGCATGACTGCAATATGCGCATCATCGCCAAGATTGAGAATCAGGAGGGCATTGACAACATCGATGAGATCCTGACCGTTGCCGACGGTATTATGGTTGCCCGCGGCGATATGGGCGTTGAGATTGACTACGCCGAGATTCCCTCTATCCAGAAGCACCTGATCGACCGCGCCATGGGCGCCGGCAAAATCTGCATTACCGCCACCCAGATGCTGGATTCCATGATCGTCAACCCCCGCCCCACCCGTGCGGAAATCACCGACGTTGCCAACGCCATCTACGACGGCACCGGCGCGGTTATGCTTTCGGGCGAAACCGCCGCAGGCAAATACCCCGTTGAGGCGCTGAAGGCGATGGCCGCTATTGCCGAAACCACCGAGGCGGATTCCAACTTTGACAGCCTTGTCCACCATGCCCGTTCGGAATCCACCCGTATGACCATCAGCGCCGCTGTGGGTCACGCCGCCTGCACCACCGCCGCTGACGTGGGCGCCTCCGCTATCATCACCGCCTCCAAGAGCGGCGAAACCGCCCGTTTGCTGAGCCGCTTCCGCCCGGACGTGCCGATTATTGCCTGCGTTCTGGACGAAAGCACCCGCCGCCAGATGAACGTCTACCGCGGTGTGGTTCCCCTGATGATCGACTACGCCCATTCCACCGATGAGCTGATTGAGATGTCTGTCAACGCCTCCGAGAAGGCGGGGCTGGTATCCTCCGGCGATATGGTGGTTGTCACCGCCGGCGTCCCCGTGGGCGTTTCCGGCACCACCAATATGATCAAGGTGCATATGGTAGGCAACTCTCTGCTTGCCGGTGTCGGCATCGGTCACCACAATGTCAAGGGTGAGGTTTGCGTCTGCCGCAACGCCGCCGAGGCAAACAAGAAGTTCAAGCCCGGTCAAATTCTGGTCGTACCCTTTACCACCAACGACGCCCTGCCCTTTATGAAGCAGGCGGCGGGCATCATCACCGAGGAAGCCGGCGCCAACAGCCACTCCGCTATCGTGGGGCTGACCTTGGACAAGGCGGTCATCATCGGTGCCACCAATGCCACCCGCACGCTGCAGGACGGTATGCTGATTTCCATGGACTGCAGCCGCGGTGTCGTGCAGGCCATGGCAAAATAAGGAGCCTGTTATGGAACGAATCGCCAGTTTCTGCGTGGATCACACCACGCTTTTGCCCGGTATGTATCTGTCGCGCCGCGACGGTGCCGACGGGGAAATTCTGACTTGGGATGTGCGTATGAAGCGCCCCAACCAAGGCAGCTATCTCTCCCCCGCCTGCGCCCACACGCTGGAGCATCTGTTTGCCACCTACGCCCGCAACAGCCGGTTCAGCAAGGGTGTTGTGTATGTCGGACCTATGGGCTGCCTGACCGGGTTTTATCTGGTGACCACCGGGCTTACCCCCGCCGAGGCACTGGAGCTGACTCGCAGCGCCTTTTCTTGGATGGCGGAATACACCGGCGACATTCCCGGTGCCTCTGCCGTTGAGTGCGGCAATTACCTGATGCTGGACCCCGTTGCCGCCCGTGTGGAGGCTGCCGCGATGGTTCCCGTGCTGAACGCGCTGGACGCCGAGCATCTGCACTATTGATTTTCCCCCAGCAAAATTACAAAAACAGCCCCTGCGCTTTGAGCGCAGGGGCTGTTTTCTATGCCGATTCTTAGATGAGGGCTGCGGTGATCAGTGCCATCTTGTAGACCTCCTCGGCGTTGCAGCCGCGGGACAGGTCGTTGATGGGGGCGTTCAGACCCTGCAGAATGGGACCGTAAGCCTCGTAGCCGCCCAGACGCTGGGCGATCTTGTAGCCGATATTGCCAGCATTGATGTTGGGGAAGATAAAGGTATTGGCATAGCCGGCAACCTTAGAGCCGGGTGCCTTCAGCTGACCGACCTCGGGGGCAACGGCAGCGTCAAACTGCAGCTCGCCGTCGACCTTCAGTTCGGGATGTGCCTCCTGCACACGCAGGGTGGCGTTGCGCATCTTGTCCACGGTTTCACCCTTGCCGGAGCCCTTGGTGGAGTAAGACAGCAGCGCTACGCGGGGGTCAATGCCGAACACCTCGGCAGTGTGGGCGGTTTCCACGGTGGACTCCACGATTTCATCCTCGGTGGGGTCAATGTTGATGGCGCAGTCGCCCATGGCGATGCTCTCATTGCCGCGCATCAGGATAAAGCAGGAACTGACGGACTTAATGCCGGGCTTGCACTTGATAAGCTGCAGTGCGGGGCGCACGGTGTCGGCGGTGGAGTAGGTTGCACCGCCCAGCAGGCAATCTGCCTTGCCCATCTTGACCAGCATGGTGCCGAAGTAGTTGCCCTTGGACAGGGCGGCGCGGCACTGCTCGTCGGTCATCTTGCCCTTGCGCAGCTCCACCATCTTGGCGACCATCTCGTCAAAGCCTTCATAGCCGGCAGGGTCAAGGATCTCTGCGCCGTCAATGGCAAAGCCGCCCTCGGCAGCCGCCTTCTTGACCTCATCCACGTTGCCCAGCAGGATGACCTTCAGGGTCTTGCCTGCCAGCAGACGGCTGGCAGCGGACAGGATGCGGGCATCGGTACCCTCGGTAAATACGATCGACTTAGGCTCTGTCTGCAGCTTCTTTTCAAAATTCTCAAAAATGGACATACTTCTTTCCTCCATATATTCCGCGCAGCGACCCTGCGCCTCTCTTACAGAACTATTATAGCATCGATTTTGCCCAATGCAAAGATTATAGAACATTTATAAAAATTTCAGCAACAAATGTGCAACTTTGTGGCAGACAACAAAATAATTCGCAAAGTTAATAAAATATCAAGCCCAGATTGTTATGAATTTATCAGCTTGTACAAAGTCCGCCCCTGCACTCGGTATTGCAAAAAATGTGCGATAAAGGGTCGATTCCCGCCTTCACACCGCAAAGCGGCAGAAAAGCACCAGCTGCAAAGCAAGAATTGCGGGCATACCCCACACAAAATACCAGTGGCGGGTCTTATGACGGAAAATTTGCATTCCCAGAACAGCGCCCGCGCTGCCGCCCGCCAAGGCAGCGGCAAACAGGGCTTTTTCCGGAATACGCCAGCGTCCCCTGCGGGCGCGGCGCTTGTCAACGCCCATCATAACAAACGATGCTGCGTTGATTCCAGCAAGATAAAGATACAATAGCTTATCCATCATTCTGCAAAACAGTCTGCCTCCGCTCTTTTCAGCAGCTCCAGAAAACGCTCCGGGTTGGAGGCGCTGCGCAGTGCCTCGGTCAGGCTCTTTTTCTGCAGAAGATTGACAAGCCGCGCCAAAATCTGCAGGTGCAGACTTTCGTTGTGGGGCGGGATCGCCACCATAAACACAAGATCCACCGGCATTTCGTCGGGCGCGCCCCAGTCCACACCGCGGCGCAGCACCACCGCCGACACCCCCGGCGCACAGACACCGGCGTTGGCGGTATGCGGCAGCGCAATGCCCTGCCCGATGGCGGTAGTCCCGCCCATCGTTTCCCGCTTGCAGGCGGCATTGTAGCACGCCGTGCCGTTGGTAATGCCGCCCAAGCCCTCCTGCAATTCCACCAGAATCCCCACCGTGTCCTGCATGGTGTGGATGTTGGCGTGCAGCAAAATGCCCTTGGGGTCCATAAAATCGGTAACTCTCATGGCAGTACCTCGCAGTGTTTCAGATGCGGTTTGCTTTCTCCATCAGGTCGTACAGGAACTCGCCCACAGCGCCCTCCGAGCAGGTGCAGGTGGTCACAAAATCGGCTGCCGCCTTGACCTCTGCCGGGGCGTTGGCAACCGCCACGGCGTACCCGCCCGCGTGCATCAGCTCCAAGTCGTTATAATAGTCGCCGATGACGATAGTCTTTTTGATGTTTTTGCCCAGCAGCGTGCAGAGATTTTGCAGTCCGCTTGCCTTGCTGACACCGCCCGGCATAATTTCCAAGTAGATGCTGTTGGTGTGGGAGAAGTAATTTTCGCCGCCGTAATAGCGGTTCTTCGTGTACTGCGACAGCTTGCGGATGCTCTCGGGGTCAGCGGCAAATACCACCTTGACCCAGCCGTCGGGTACATTTTCCAGCGGGCAGGCAATGCTGCCCAGCTGCTCATCCACCTGATGGGCGTGGGTGGTTTCGTTAGCGCGCACAACGTACATCTCGCCGTCGCCCGCCATAACCTCCACACCCATACGGGGAAAATGCTCCATCACGTCCAGAATTGCCGTGGTCGCCTGCTCACGGTTCAGGGTCGAGCGCTGCAGCACGGTGTTGTTGCTGAAATCATACAGAAGCGCGCCGTTGCAGGAGATTGCGGGCGAGGACAGCGTGATGCCCGGCAGCGCCGCACGAATGGACTCCGGCGGGCGTCCGGTTGCCACGGTGAACAGCCCGCCCATCTCGGTAAACAGTTGGATCACCGTGCGGTTGCAGGCAGGCAGCCCTTCCTTGGCCGTAAGCAGTGTATTGTCCATATCACATACCACAAGGGTATCGCTGAGCAGCAAACTCATACGGGGTTTTCCTTTCTTAAACGATTCAGATAATCCGTAAAATAGGGCGGCAAGGGGGAATCAAACTGCATCCACGCCCCGGTTGCGGGGTGAACAAAGCCCAGCTCCTTGGCGTGCAGGCACTGACCGCCGAGATTTTTTATGACATTGCGCGGACCGTACACCTCGTCCCCTGCCAGCGGATGTCCCAAGGACGCCATATGCACGCGAATCTGGTGGGTGCGCCCGGTTTTCAGCTTGCAGGCAATGTAGGTGAACTTGCCGAAGCGCTCCAGCACACGCCAGCTTGTGTAGGCGTACTTGGCACCGGATGCCCCCTGCGGCAGCACCGCCATCTTTTTGCGGTTCTTGGGGTCACGACCGAGGAACCCTTCGACAAAGCCCTCGTCCTCGCGCAGATTGCCGTACACCACAGCATGATAGACACGATGGATGCTGTGTACGCTCATCTGCTCGGTCAGCGCTTGGTGCGTGGCATCGTTTTTTGCCACCACCAAAAGACCGCTGGTATCCTTGTCGATGCGGTGGACAATGCCGGGGCGTATCGCGCCCCCCACCCCCGAAAGCCGTCCCGCGCAGTGGTACAAAAGCGCGTTGACCATGGTTTTGTCGGGGTTGCCGGGTGCCGGATGCACCACCATACCCTTGGGCTTGTTGACCACCAGCAGGTCATCATCCTCATAAACGATTTCCAGCGGGATATCCTGGGGCTGCGCTTCAATGGGCGCGGGGTCGGGTACCTCGACCCGGTACAGCGCACCGGGGCGCACCTTGTCCTTTTTGTTGACCGGCGCACCGTCAGCGGTCACAGCACCCTGCTCGATCAGATTCTGCACCGCCGTGCGGGAAAGCTCGCCGCACTGCGCCGCCAGCCAAGCATCCAGACGTCCCGTGCTTTGGGCGTCCGCTACCAGTTCAATCGGCTTCATGGGCATCGGTTCCCTTTTGTCGACCGGCTTTTGCGGTTTTTTCGTCTTGGCGGGTTTCCCACAGCGCCGCGACGATCAGCAGCGCCACACCCACGCAGACGCAGATATCCGCAAAATTGAAGATAGCAAAGTTCATAAACAGCACGTTGATGTAATCCACCACCACGCCGTTCAGCACGCGGTCAATGAGGTTCCCCACGCCGCCGCCCAGCACAAGCGTCCAGGCTATGCGCTCTGCCAAAGGCATTTTGCGCACAAACAGCATGATAAGCACCGCCAGCAGCATAAGGGAGGTCACGCCGATAAGCAGTGCCTGCTTGCCCGCCAGCATAGAAAACGCCATACCGTCATTCAGGCAGAAACGCAGCTCCACAATGCCGGGCAGCAGCGGCATAGCGCCGACCGGCTGCAAATTGGCAGACGCCCACAGCTTGATGCCCTGATCCGCCGCCACCAAGGCAGCGGCTGCCAGAACCGAAACAATACCAAAAATCATAGAACACCTACACCTAAAAAATCAGCGGTGCTTACCCATTCTAAGCACCGCTGAAGAATAAATTACAGACCCAGAACGCTGGCGCAGCGCGGGCACAGACCGTTTTCGCCAACGGAAGGCTCATACTTCCAGCAGCGCTGGCACTTGTCGCCTACCGCGTGTTGGGCAGCAGCACCAAGACCCTCAACCAAACCCTTGACGCCGCCCTCGCCCTCGACGAGGTCAACCTTGGAAACGATGAACAGGTCAGCCAGCTCATCCATGGGGATCGCATTCAGGAAGTCGTACAGTTCCTTGGAGCAGTACAGCGTCAGGCAAGCCTCCAGCGCGGAGCCGATGACCTTATCGGTGCGCGCCTGCTCCAGAACCTTCTTGACGTCGTCGCGGATCGCCATGATCTTGTCCCACTTGGCGGTGAACGCTTCATCGGCGCTGGGCTTGACCTCCGGCATCTGCTCAAAGACGACATAGTCCTTCATACCGGGCAGCTTGGGTACATAGCTCCAGATTTCCTGGCTGGTAAAGCACAGGATGGGGCTGAGCAGCTTGGTGAAGTCCACCAGGATCCGGTACAGTGCGCTCTGTGCGCAGCGGCGGGCATGGTCGTCGGCGCAGTACAGGCGATCCTTGATGACGTCCATATAGAAGTTGGACATATCAATGACGCAGAAGTTGTACAGCGCATGGTAGGCGCGGCTGAAATCGTAATGCTCATAAGCATCGCGCAGGTTGGCGGTCAGCTTGTTGCAGGCTTCCAGCGCCCAGCGGTCGATCTCAAACAGCTGGTCGTCCGCCACCATATCCTTGGCGGGGTCAAAGTCGTTGATGTTGCCCAGCATAAAGCGCGCCGTGTTGCGCATCTTGCGGTAAGCCTCGCTCAGCTGGCGGAAAATTTCCTTGCCGGCGCGGACATCGACGGTGTAGTCGCTGGAGGCGACCCACAGACGGATGATATCGGCGCCGTAATCACGGATGATCTCGGCAGGCTCCATACCGTTGCCGGCAGATTTGTGCATCTGCTTGCCCTGTGCATCGACGACCCAGCCGTGGCACAGTACCTCACGGTACGGGGCAACGCCCTGCGTGGCAACGCTGGTCAGCAGGCTGGACTGGAACCAGCCGCGGAACTGGTCGGCACCTTCCATATACAGGTCAGCGGGCCAGTTCAGTTCGGGACGTTCGCGGCAGACTGCGCTCCAGGTAGAGCCAGAGTCGAACCAGACATCCATGATATCGGGATCCTTTTCCCAGTCAGAAGCGCCGCATTCGCAGACCTCAGTCTTGGGCATGATCTCGTTGGCATCGTACTTATACCAGGCATCGGAGCCTTCCTTGCGGAACAGGTCGCTGACAGCCTTGATGGAAGCATCGGTGATGTGGTACTTGCCGCAGTTCTTGCAGTAGAACACCGGGATGGGCACACCCCACACGCGCTGACGGCTGATGCACCAGTCGCTGCGGTCACGCACCATGCCGTGCATACGGTCATGACCCCAGGCCGGCTGCCACTTGACTTCGTCAATGGCCTTATAGGCTTCCTCGCGGAACTTATCAATGGAGCAGAACCACTGTTCGGTTGCACGGAAGATGATGGGATGGTGGCAGCGCCAGCAATGCGGGTACTGGTGGGTGATGTGCTGCACGCCCATCAGGTGACCGCTCTGCTTGATATGCTCCAGAATGACCTTGTTGGCTGCCCAGACCTTCAAGCCGGCAAACTCGGCACCGGCTTCCTCGGTCAGGCGACCCGCCTCATCAACAGGCACGACAACGGGCAGCTGGGGATAATGGTTGACGCAGACCTCAAAGTCCTCGACACCGTGACCGGGGGCGGTATGGACGCAGCCGGTGCCGCCTTCCAGCGTGACATGGTCACCGAGAATCACCAGACCCGTGCGATCCAGGAAGGGGTGCTTGTACTCCATCAGCTCCAGCTCGCTGCCCAGAACGGTTTCGGGCAGAACCTCGTACTCGTCAATATGGCAGCTCTTCATGGTGGCTTCCACCAGACCGGCAGCCATAATATGGTACTCGTCGCCGATCTTGACGAAGGCGTACTCCAGGTTGGGGTTCAGGCAGGTGGCAACGTTGGCAGGCAGGGTCCAGGTGGTGGTGGTCCAGATGACAATCCATGCCTTTTCCAGCGGGATGTTGTGCTTTGCCAGCACGCCCTTGGCGTCGCCGGTCAGCTTAAAGCGGACATAGATAGAGTCGCACTCGTCCTCGGCGTACTCGATTTCCGCCTCTGCCAAGGCGGTGCGATCCTCGGGGCACCAGTAAACTGCTTTCATGCCCTTGTAGATGTAGCCCTTCTTTGCCATCTCGCCGAAAATCTCGACCTGACGTGCCTCAAATTCGGGGCGCAGGGTCAGGTAGGGGTTGGCGAAATCGCCCTGCACGCCCAGACGCTGGAACTGCTCGTTCATAACGTCGATATGCTCGGTGGCAAACTCCTTGCAGATCTGGCGCAGCTCCAGCTTGGAAACGCCGGACTTCTTGTCACCCAGAGAGCTGAGAGCCTTCAGCTCGATGGGCAGACCGTGGGTGTCGTAGCCGGGTACATACGGGGCCTGGAAGCCGGACATATTCTTGTAGCGAATGATGATGTCCTTGATGATCTTGTTCAGCGCCGTACCCATGTGGATGTTGCCGTTGGCATACGGAGGGCCGTCGTGCAGAATGTACTGGGGCTTGCCCTCGTTGTTCTTGATCATCTGCTCGTAGACGTGGTTGTTCTGCCAGTCCTCCAGCATTTTGGGTTCTTTCTTGGGCAGACCGGCGCGCATTTCAAACGGGGTCTGCATCTTATGGATGGTATCGTTGTAGTTCTGCGGCAAAGTTTCCAACTCTCCTCTATTGTAAGTTTCGGGGCGGTAAACCCTGTATTTATATGCTTATCTTGCAGCTGACGGGAACATCAGCTATCAAAATCAACGCCTTCAAAGTTATCAAACGCCGGGGAATTCAGCTCGCCCTGCGGCTGGGCAGCGGCTGCCGTGCTGCGGGTGGTCTTGCGGGGGGCGCGGCGCGGCGCGGACTTGCGGGGCTTGCGCGCCGGGGCGGCAGGCTGAGCGTCGTCGTCCGCATACAGCCCGGACACCGCCTGAAAACGGTTGTCCTGCGCCACATCCCCGGGAACCTCCGGGTGGCTGTCAATGGCAAACTCCACGGTATCGACCTTTTCGCTGTCGGCGGCAGGCTGGGCAGGCTCGACCGGCTCATAGTAAGCCTGGGCGGGCTCGGCGGCGACCGGCTCCGGCGCGACCTCCGGCTGCGGCACGGGCTGCGGCTCCGGCTCCACCTGTGCGGTGTAGACCGGCTCCGGGGCAGGCTCGGCGGCAGGTGCCGGGGCTACGGGCGGCTCAGTGGGCTGCGGCTCGGCGGCAGGTGCCGGGGCAGGCTCGGCAGCGGCGGGGGGGGAATCGGGGAGCGTGCTGATGAGGTTGATGTGCTTGCGGTACATATCCATCAAGCCGCGCTTGAAGCTGTCTGCCTCGCTTTTTAAGGTGATGACCTCCTGACGTGCCAGCTCAACATCGTCCTTGGCGCGCTGCTCGCGATCCTCCGCCTTGATGTTCGCCTCGCGCAGGATCTCTGCCGCCTTCTGCTTTGCCTCGCGGATCACGTTTTCGCCCAAGCGCTGGGCGTTGATCATCGTGGTGCGCAGGGTATCCTCCTCGGCACGGTACTGGTCAATGCGCTGCGCCAGCACCAGCAGCTTTTTTTGCAGCTCATCGTTTTGTGCCGACAAAGCATCCATGCTTTCCGCCACCTGCTTCAGATAGTCATCCACATCCTCGCAGCGGTAGCCGCGCATACATTTGTCAAACATAACGCGGCGGACATCCTCAGAAGTAATCATAATTTCCTCCTGTTTACGGGCGCAGCCCGAAATTTACCCGCTCCGGCGCGGGTGCATCAGTATTGGAAATAGCAAATAAATTGGCGATCCTTGCGGCTTTTTCCGCCGATGGACTGCAGGCGAAAGCGCCCTACCCCGCGCACGGTAAAGATATCGCGGGCGTAGGCAGTTTCGTGGGCGGCGCGCAGCGGCAGATGGTTGATTTCGACCCGCCCTGCGGCGATGTACTCAGCAGCCTTGGTGCGTGAGGTGTGCATCATCGCCGCCAGCACGGCATCCGCGCGCAGGGACGGCACCGTAGCCTCGTGCAGCTCACGCACAACGCCCGCGCTCAAATCAGGCGGCAGGGCATCGCACAGCTCGGTTTTTACCGTGGCACGCCCTGCGCCGGTCAGTTCGGCGGCAATAAACTCCGCCTTGTCCTGCAGGACAAGGGCATAAAACACACCCGGAGCATCTGGCTGCTGCAAGAGGTCACCCAGGCAGGCACGATCCAGCCCCAAACCCAGAATGGCACCGAGGTAATCCCGATGCGTGGGGGCGGCATCGCCGAAGGCGGTGAATTTCAGCACCGACAGCGGTTCTTCCTGCCAGGAATCCGGCGGCTCTATGCACAAAACCTTGCGTTCGGCATCGGGATAGCCACCCCAGAACCGGGTGCAGCTGCATCCCGCGCGGCTGCAGGCGGCGCTTGCCAGAACCTGCTCACGATCCGAAAGAAAGCCAGTATACCGGGGAATTTCCCGTTCCTGCGCGACGCGGCAAAGTTCCTCCACACGGCGCATCAGGCGGCGTTCGTCATCGTTTTGCGGCGGGATGAACCCGCGCACCGCCGTTTGCGGATCAGAAGAATACGCCATTGTTCTCCAGCTCGTCGATCAGATCTCCCATCAAATCGACGTTATAGGGGGTAATGATAAAGGTGCTGGTCGCCACACGCTTGATCTGCCCGTTGTTGGCATACGCCACGCCGGACAAGAAGTCGATCAGACGGCGGGACACCTCTTTGCTGGTGGATTCCAGATTCAGCACGACCGTGTGCTTTGCATTGAGCTGATCGGCAATGGTAGAAGCATCCTCAAAGCGTTCCGGCTTGACCAGTACGACCTGCAGCTGCGTGGTGGCGTTGATGTTGACCACCTTGTTGCTGTGCTGCTTTGCCTCCCGCTGGTCATATTCCGCCGCGGCAGCGCCCTGTCCGCCGGGGAAAATTTCATCCTCGGTATCATCTACATAGGAATCGGCTTCCGAGTCAATGCCAAGCTTACTTCTCAAATTGTCGAACATAGACATAGTGGGTTTCTCCTTTGGGGCTGCGCGGCACGGTCTTTCGGCTGCCGCGCAGGATTACAGCAATATACACTAAATATTATCTGCTTTTTTTGCAAGAATGTCAATAGAAGCACGGCAAAAAGCTCACAAAATACGTGCTTTTTGCCGTGGGATTTCCCGCGGGCTGCAGGATGATGCTTTAAATCAGCTTGCCGTCCTGCAGGTTTTTGCCCTGCACAATGATCTCATCGTACAGGCGCACCTCATTGTCGGTGCCGAGCTGACCGTCCGCCGGGATCAAAATGTAATTTTCGTCCTCATACAGGATGGTGATTTTTAAGAACCTTTGCAGGTTGCCGTATTTTACATAGACACCGCGGTTGCCCTCCACGATATGCAGCGCTGCCTTGTCCAGCCGGATGCCCTCATAGGTTTTTAAGTCAATGCGGGCGGTTTCTATGCCAAGGCTCAAAATATCGGCGTTCACGGTCTGGCACTCCAGCACCAGCTTGGCAAGCCCGGTTTCTTTATCCGGTGTCAGCTCCTTCACGGTGGCGCTCAGCGGGGTGTTCTGCTTGCCCGGTATGCTGATGCCCACCGTGCCGACATCCTGAAACCGTGCGGCGGTTTCGGCATCGCAGACGGTGTAAAACAACCAGCCGAAGCCGGTGGCGATCTGCCCTGCGCAGTCGGTGGTGTCGGCGGCGGGCAGCCCGTTTGTCAGAATTTGCTGCAAGGCGGCGGCATCGGCATCCGCCAGTGCCGCCCCGTCCACTGCGACGGTGGGCATAGCGTCCGTGCCGGTAAAGTAGCCGTTGGTGGTGGCCTTGACGGTTTGCAGCGTGTCAAGCTTTGCCTTGACCTCGTCATATTCCTGCTGCAGCGCCGCAATGGTGCTGTCAAAGCCGCTGACCTGCCCCGTGCTGACCTGCAGACGGTTCTGCGCCTGCAAAAACTCATCCTCGGCATCGGTGATGCCGCTGTACTGGGCGGTGTCCAGCTTATCCAGCAAGTTGTACAACGCCTGCCGTGTCTGGTTGGTCAAAACCGACAAATCGCTGCCGGTGGAATTCTGGGACTTGGTCAGCAGGTTGATGGTGCGGTGCAGCCTGTCCAGCCGCTCGCGCAAAAGCCCTTGGGAACTTTCGGTGTAGCATTCTGCCACAACGGTACCGTTTGTCACGCGCTCCCCGTCCGACACAAGATAGCCCAGATCCCCGCTGCCCTGCACCTTTACTGTGTCAAAATAGACGACTCCCTGCAGGGAAACGCTGTCCGACATAGTGTAGCGGATGGCGGTTTCTGTTTTGTAGGACTGGTTGAAAATCACATAAAACTGCACCGCAAGGTACAGCGTGACAATGGCGAGCAGCGCCACACCCGCAATTTGCAGCATTCTGCGGGCGGTATTCTTATTTTGGGGCATAGCGCGCTCCCCCTTTCCCGGTTAATTTTGCAGAAATTGCCGCACCAGCTCGGCGGCACGCCGGGCGGGCGGTTCCTCGTCCACATACAGCCACACGCCGTCCGCCTGATGCCTGAACCACGTCAATTGACGTTTTGCATAGTTGCGGGTCGCCTGTTTCAGGCGATTTGTACAATCATTCAAGGGCATTTCCCCCGCAAAATACGGGAAGAACTCCTTATAGCCGATTGCCTGTGCCGCCGTGCGGTAGATTTCGCGGTTGTCGTAAACCAGCTTTGCCTCCTCCAGCACACCGTTTTGCAGCATACTGTCCACGCGGCGGTCGATGCGGCGGTATAACTCCGCCCGGTCGCGGCAGGTCAGGCAGATGCACAGCGAACGGTACGGCGGCTCCGCCGCCAATGCCGCGCGCTGCTGCTCGCTCATACGGCGCCCGGTGGCTTCAAACAGCTCCAGTGCGCGGATGACGCGGGGCAGGTTGTTGGGGTGCAGCTTTTCGGCATAAGCCGGGTCGATCTGCTGCAGACGTGCATACAAGGCAGCACTTCCCTGCTCGTCCGCCTCGGTCTGCAGCCGTGCGCGGATGGCGGGGTCGGTTTTTTCGGGCGCAAAGGCGGTACCCTTCATCAGGCTGGTGATATACAGCCCGGTGCCACCGGTGACGATGGGCAGCTTGCCCGCGCTGTTCAGCTGTTCGATCAGCGGCGCGGCAGCGGCGGTAAAATCCGCCACGCTGTAGGGTGCTTCGGGCGGCAGAAAGTCCATCAGATGGTGGGGTATGCCCTGCCGTTCCTCGGCAGTGGGCTTGGCGGTACCGATGTCCAGCCCGCGGTAAATCTGCATGGAATCAGCATTGATGACCTCGCCGCCGAATTCCTTTGCCAAGGCAACCGAAAGAGCCGTCTTGCCTGTGGCGGTCGGTCCGCCGATGGCCACCATACGGGGCAAATTACACAAGTCTGCCAAACTGTTTTTCCAGCTCCTTCCGGGTCAGCTTCAGCACGCAGGGACGTCCGTGGGGACAGAACGGCGGCACCGTTCCGTCCATAATTTTCTGCGCCAGTGCCAGCATTTCAGCGCTGCCGGTGCGGTCGCCCGCCTTGATGGCAGCGCGGCAGGCGATCGAATGCAGCACCCACTCGGTCTTTTCGCGCAGGGCATCGCGTCCGCCCTCTGCCAGATGCGCCGCCAGCTCGACCAGCATATCCTCGACATCGTCTACCGCAACATCGGCGGGTACGGCGCGCACCACCACGGTGGCTCCGCCGAAATCCTCGACCTCAATGCCGGCATCCGCCAAAAGTTCGGTGTTTTGCAGCACCGCCAGCTTTTCGGCAGCCGTCAGGTTGACCTGCACGGGTACCAGCAGCATCTGCGCCGCCACGCTGCCGTAGTCCTTGGCGAGCTTTTCAAACAGGATGCGCTCGTGCGCGGCGTGCTTGTCGATCAGGCACAGCTCGCCGCCGCGTTCGGTGATGATGTAGGTCTTAAAGACCTCGCCCACAAGGCGCAGCTCCTCGGTCGCCGGGGGCGGGGTCAGCGTTGTCTGCTCTGCCTGCGGCAGGGCGCTCAGCGCGGTCTGCTCGGGTTCGGGCTTCGGCTGCGGCTCCGGCATAGTTTCCGCCGGGACGCACTGCTGCGGGGCGGACGGTTTTTCCGGTTCGGGAATATCAGGCAGGATGTCCAGCACCGACTCCTCCCCCGTCATTGACGCCAGCGGTGCCAAGGGCGTGACGGTGCGGGGCGTCACCTGATAGACCGGCTTTTCGCTTTCGACGGTCAGGGTCGCGGCAGCGCCCGGCAGCTTACGCGCCGGGATGTCCTTGACCAGCCCCGCCATGGCGCGGTACTCGGCGGCAGATACCGTCTTGAATCCGCCCGCTCCCGGCACAGGGTGCGCCGCCGGGGGCGGTGCGGCAGGCGCCGTTGTCGGCGGGGTCTTGATTTCTTCGGGGGCGGTATGCCCCATCTCAAAGCGGCACTCGCCGCTGCCCGGCGTTGCCAGAGCGCCGCGCACGGCACGATACACCGCATCAAAAACGTCGCTTTCTCTTGCAAAGCGAATTTCCGTCTTGGCGGGGTGTACGTTGACATCCACCAAATCGGCGGGCATCGTGAGCATCAGCACGCCGCCGGGGAATTTGCCCTGCATGACAGTACCCTTGTAGGCGTTTTCGAGCGCCGCCATCATCGTGCGGTTTTTGACATAGCGTCCGTTTACAAAAAAGTGCTGCGCACCGCGGCTGGCACGGCAGGCGCGCGGCGGCGTGACAAGCCCCGTTACACGGTACAACTCGTCCCCGCCGTCCACATCCAGCAGATCGCGGGCAAATTCCCGCCCCAGCACCGCGTACACGGCGCTGCGCAGGCTGCCGTCACCGGGGGTGATAAACTGCTGCTTGCCGTCCTTGGCAAAGCGGAAGCTGATTTCCGGGTGGGAGAGTGCCGCGTGCAGCACGGTTTCGGAAACAAAGGTACCCTCGCTGGCATCCTTTTTGAGGAACTTCATCCGCGCCGGGGTGTTGTAAAACAGGTCGTTGACCGTAATGGTCGTACCCACACCGCGCGCGCCCGGCTCGATGCCCTGCTCCTCCCCGCCCGCAATGCGGTAGACACAGGCAAACTCGTCGTTTTCGGTGCGGGTCACGACCTCCACACGCGCCACGCTTGCAATGGAGGCCAATGCCTCCCCGCGAAAGCCCAGCGTGTGGATATGTCCCAGATCGTCTGCCGTGGCAATTTTGCTGGTTGCATGGCGGATAAACGCCTTGTCAATGTACTGCGGTTCGATGCCGCTGCCGTTATCCACGATCTGCAGCTGGCGTATGCCGCCGCGCTCGATGGAAAGGCTGATCTGCGTTGCCCCGGCGTCGATGGAGTTTTCCAGCAATTCCTTTGCCACCGAAGCCGGGCGCTCTACGACCTCGCCCGCAGCGATCAGTTCTGCCGTATGCTTGTCCAGCACACGAATTTCCGCCATGAGATTCACCTGCCTTTAGTCTTTGTCCAATGCGGTTTTTAGTTCATACAGGAAGTTCAGCGCTTCCAGCGGGGTCAGCGTTTCAATGTCCACGCTGTGGAGCTTATCCACGACCTCACTGGGTACGCTGGGGTTGTTATAGGCTTCCACCGTTTCAAAATCCAGCTGCATCACGTTGTCGCGCCCGGGGGCAGCGGCTTCAAGCTGGCGCAGCACGGTGTGCGCACGGCGGGTCACGCTGCCGGGCAAGCCGGCCAGCTTGGCGACCTCAATGCCGTAGCTGTCATCGGCGGGACCTGCCACGATACGGCGCAAAAAGGTGATGTCCTCGCCGCGCTTTTTGACGGCGATGTTGTAATTTTTGACACCGTGCAGGTCTTTATCCATACTTGTCAGCTCGTGGTAGTGGGTGGCAAACAGGGTCTTGCAGCCGATGTTCTCGCAGATATACTCTACCACAGCGCGGGCGATACTCATGCCGTCAAAGGTCGAAGTACCACGCCCGATCTCATCGAGAATAACAAGGCTGCCCTTGCCTGCACTGCGCAAAATCTCTGCCACCTCGGTCATCTCGACCATAAAGGTAGACTGCCCCGCCGCTAAATCGTCCGAGGCACCCACGCGGGTAAAGATGGCATCCACCACGCCGATGTGGGCGCTGGCGGCCGGCACAAAGCTGCCGATCTGCGCCATCAGGGCAATCAGGGCGTTTTGCCGCATATAGGTCGATTTGCCCGCCATATTGGGACCGGTGATCAGCAGCATACGGTTTTCGTCCTCGTCCAGCAGGGTGTCGTTGGGTACGAAAAGACCGTTTTTGAGCATCTTTTCAATGACCGGGTGACGTCCTTCCTTGATTTCAAAGACGTCGCCGGTATCCACGGTGGGCAGCACATAGTTGTTTTGCAGCGCTGCCTCGGCAAAGCTTGCCAGCACATCCAGCTGGGCAACCGCCGATGCCGTGCGCTGGATGCGCACGATCTGCGCGGAAATTTGGTTGAGCAAATCGGCAAACAGCTGATGCTCCAGCGCCAGCAGCCGTTCGTTGGCGCCGAGAATTTTATTTTCCAGCTCCTTCAGTTCGGGGGTAATGTAGCGCTCGCCGGTGGTCAGCGTCTGCTTGCGGGTAAAGCTGTCGGGAACGGAATCCGCATAGGAACGGCTGACCTCAATATAATAGCCGAACACCTTGTTAAAGCCGATTTTCAGCTTCGGTATGCCGGTTTCCTCGCGGTAACGCGCTTCCAGGTTGGAAAGATACCCCTTGCCGCCGTGCATAATGTCCCGCAGCTCGTCCACCTCGGCATTGTAGCCCGTGCGGATCGCGCCGCCGTCCTTGAGGCTGGCGGGCGGGTCGTCCACGATGGCGGTGGCGATGCCTTGCAGGATATCCTCCAGCGGGTCGATCTGCTCTGCCAAGGCGGTCAGCAGCGGTGCGCCGCAGCCTGCCGCCTGTGCCTTGACCTGCGGCAGCATCGCGCAGGTGTCGCCCAGTGCCTTGACCTCGCGCGGGGTGGCGGAGCCGTACAGAATCCGGGTGGTCAGACGCTCGATGTCAAAGACGTGATTCAGCGCCTCCTTCAGCTCGGCGCGCGCCATGGTGGAGGTGTACAGTGCCTGCACCGCGCCAAGGCGGCGGTTGATGGCTTCCGCGTCCACCAGCGGCTGCTCGATCCAAGAGCGCAGCAGCCGCTTGCCCATGGAGGTTTCGGTCTTATCCAGCACCCACAGCAGGGTTCCCTTTTTCTCGCGTCCGCGCATGGTTTCGGTCAATTCCAGGTTGGCGCGGGTCACCGGCGACAGCCGCATATACTGCGCATCGGCGTAGTTTTGCACCGTGCGGATGCGCTCCACGCCGTGCTTCTGCGTTTCGTGCAGGTAGTTGATCATCGCCGCCACGGCATACGGCACCAAGGCGTCGGCTTCATAGTGCAGCGTTTCGCGCCAGTTTTCGCCAAACTGGTCGGTCATGGCGGTCTGCATGACGCTGTCCTTATAGCAGGCATCCTCGCGCAGCTCCACAAGGGCGTTTGTGTGCTGCTTGACGTGGGCGGTCACGTCCTTGAAATCCAGCATCGGGGTGCAGATCAAAATCTCGCTGGGCATATAGCGGCACAGCTCGGTGATGATGGCAGCGCCGATTTTTTCGGCATTCAGCTCGGTGGCATAGGCTTCGCCCGTGGAGATATCGGCAAAGCAGATGCCCGCACGCCAGCGCCCGCGGGTGCGCTTGCAGTACACGCTGCACAGGTAGTTGTTCTTGTCCTCGGACAGCATACTGCTTTCAATGACGGTGCCGGGGGTCACCACGCGGATGATATCCCGCTTGACCAGCCCCTTTGCCTGCGAAGGGTCCTCCATCTGCTCGCAGATGGCGACCTTGTAGCCCTTGGCGATCAGACGCGCCACATAGGTTTCGTAGGAGTGAAAGGGTACGCCGCACATGGGGGCGCGTTCCTCCTTGCCGCAGCTTTTGCCCGTAAGGGTCAGTTCCAACTCGCGGGAGGCTGTCAGGGCATCGTCATAGAACATCTCATAGAAATCCCCGACACGGTAGAAAAGAATCTCGTTGGGATGTTGTTTTTTAATTTCAAAATACTGCTGCATCATGGGCGATACGGTTTGCTCGGCCATGTTTCACACTCCTGTACCCTGTAAATGTTGAATCGTTGTTTTATCGTTATTTTTAGTGGCAGCCGCCGCAGGTGGAGCAGCTGCCCGTGCAGGCGCCGTCCGGTGCTTTGACGGTCATCGGGTCGCCGCCGTTCATCGCGGTGTTGATGATGGCGTCAATGTGGCTGACCATCGCCTCGCACTCTTTCTTGGCGGTGTTGTAGCGCACCATACCCTCACTTGCCATGATCTGGCTGTACAGCGCATTGACGCGCTGGTTCAGCTCTGCCACGCGGGCGGCGTTGGTTTCGGTCTTGGCGCTCTCGTTGTTCAGGTCCAGACGGGCAAGGTTAAACTCGCCGATCAGATTCTGCAGCTCGGCGTCGTTGTCGTTTTCGCGGCGGGCGGCGTCCAGCTCCAGATAGCGGGGGTCGGTCTGCAAGGCAGCGGCGGCCTTTTTAAAAAGATCAATGCAATCCATAGGTAAATCTCCTTATATCGTCATAAAATCAAGCAAGCTCGCCAGTCAGAAGGGCGGCGCGGGAGCCGGTCAGGTGTACCTGCGCCCACTGACCGATCAGCGTTTCGGGGGCGGCGAATTCCACCACAAGGTTGTTGTCCAGCCGTCCGTTTACGGTGCCGGGGGTGCGCCCTGCCGCCTCGACCAGAACGCGCACCGTCTGCCCCTTCATGGCGGCGGTGGCGGCAAAGGCGAACTCGTCCTGCGTGCGCAACAAACGCTCCATGCGGGCAGCCTTTTCGGCGTGGGTGGTGGGGTCGGGCATTTTGGCGGCGGGGGTGCCGGTGCGTTTGGAGTAGATAAAGGTGAACAGCTGCATATAGCCGACCTCCCGGACCAGCTCCAGCGTTGCCTCAAAATCCTGCTCGGTTTCGCCGGGGAAGCCCACAATAATGTCGCTGGAGAAGGTCACGCCGGGAATCTTTTCCCGCGCGTAGCTGACCAGTTCTTTATACTGCCCGACATTGTAATGGCGGTTCATCTGCTGCAGCAATCGGTCGCTGCCGGACTGCACCGGCAGGTGGATATGCTTGCACAGGTGCGGCTGTGCGGCGATGGTGTCGATCAGCTTATGGCTGGCATCCTTGGGGTGGCTGGTCATAAAGCGAATCTGGTAATCGCCGGGCACCGCGCAGAGCAGATTGAGCAGATCGGAAAAATCGACCTTTTCGTCCAGCCCCTTGCCGTAGCTGTTGACGTTCTGCCCCAGCAGGGTGATTTCCTTATAGCCCTGCGCCACCAGCTGCTTAAACTCCGCCAGAATAGCAGCGGGTTCGCGGCTGCGCTCCCGCCCGCGCACATAGGGTACGATGCAGTAGGTGCAGAAATTATCGCAGCCGTACATAATGGGCAGCCACGCGCGGAAGCCCGAATCGCGGCGGATGGGCATTTCTTCGACCACGGCGTTGCGCTCGGCCGGGGTTTCCAGATAGCGCTTGCCGCGGCGCACGCGCTCCGCCAGCATGGCGGGCAGACGGTCGATGCCGTCCACACCGAACACCAAATCGACATAGGGGTAGCTCTGGCGCAGCTTTTCGACAATATGGGGCTGCTGCGCCATACAGCCGCAGATGCCGATCATCAGGCGGGGGTTTTGCTCCTTGAGCTTTTTCAGTGCGCCCACGTTGCCGAAAACGCGCTGCTCGGCGTGTTCGCGTACAGCGCAGGTGTTAAACAAAATCAGGTCGGCGTGTTCAACAGTATCGCACAGACCGTAGCCGATATCCTGCAAAACACCGCGGATTTTTTCGCCGTCGTTGACGTTCTGCTGGCAGCCGTAGCTGCGCACATACGCCAGCGGCGGCGTTTCGTAGTAGGCAGCCAGCGTCTTGGCGGCGTCCTCGTTGTGGGTATAAGTTAGCTTTTCCAAGTGAATTCTCCTTAACAGGTAGGCAGATATGGACACACCTATCCAAATATACCATAGTAGTATAGCAAATTTTTGCCGAAAGTACAAGCGTTTGCCCGCAAAAAAACAGGCACACCCGGTCGGGTGTGCCTGTTTGGGGTTATGATTCCTGTTGCAGTTTTTTGGCGCGTTCCAGAACGGGCTTGAGATATTGCCCGGTAAAAGAGTGCGGGTTTTCCGCCACCTGCTCCGGCGTGCCGGTGGCAACAATGGTGCCGCCGCCGCTGCCGCCTTCGGGACCCAAGTCAATGATATAGTCTGCCCGCTTGATGACGTCCAGATTATGCTCAATGACAATCACCGTGTTGCCGGCTTCGACCAGCTTGTCCAGCACCTTGACCAGACGGTGTACGTCGGCAACGTGCAGACCGGTGGTCGGCTCGTCCAGAATATAGACGGTCTGCCCGGTGTCGCGGCGCGCCAGCTCGTTTGCCAGCTTGACGCGCTGGGCTTCGCCGCCCGAAAGCGTTGTGGCAGCCTGCCCCAGCTGGATATAGCCCAGGCCCACCTCCTGCAGGGTCTGCAGCTTGCGGGCAATTTTGGGGATGTTGGCAAAAAAGACGCAGGCTTCCTCCACGGTCATATCCAGCACGTCCGAGATGGTCTTGTCCTTGTATTTGACCTCCAGCGTTTCGCGGTTGTAGCGCTTGCCCTTGCAGACATCGCAGGGTACATAGATATCGGGCAAAAAGTGCATTTCTATCTGCAAAATGCCGCCGCCCTCGCACGCTTCGCAGCGCCCGCCCTTGACGTTAAAGCTGAACCGTCCGGGACCGTAGCCGCGCATTTTGGCGTCCTGCGTGTTGGCAAACAGGCTGCGGATATCCCCGAACACGCCCGTGTAGGTGGCGGGGTTGGAGCGCGGTGTGCGCCCGATGGGCGACTGGTCAATGCCGATGACCTTGTCCACCCATTCCATGCCCTCGACCTCCTCGCACTGACCGGGGCGGCTGCGGGCGCCGTTCAGGGCGGCTGCCAGCGTTTTGTACAAAATTTCATTGACCAGCGTGGATTTTCCCGAGCCGGACACACCGGTAACACAAATCATCTTGCCCAGCGGGAAGTCCACCGTAATGTTTTGCAGGTTGTTTTCCCGCGCCTTGACAACGCGCAGCACCTTGCCGTTGCCTTCCCGTCGGACGGCAGGAACCTCGACAAATTTGCGTCCCGACAGGTACGCGCCCGTGATGCTGCGCTTCGCCTTGCAGATATCGGCGACGCTGCCCGCCGCCACGATCTCGCCGCCGTGTACGCCCGCGCCGGGACCGACATCGACAATATAGTCTGCCTGACGCATGGTGTCCTCGTCATGCTCGACAACGATCAGCGTGTTGCCGAGGTCGCGCAGACGCTTCATAGTGGCGATCAGCTTGTCGTTGTCGCGTTGGTGCAGACCGATGCTCGGCTCGTCCAGCACATACAAAACACCCGTCAGCGCGCTGCCGATCTGTGTTGCCAGCCGGATGCGCTGGCTTTCGCCGCCGGACAGCGATGCCGCCCCGCGGGACAGCGTCAGGTAGCCAAGACCCACGCTCTGCAAGAAGCCCAGACGCTCCTTGACTTCCTTAAAAATGGGCGCACCGATGCGCTCATCCTTGGCGCTGACCTTAGCAGTCCGGATAAATTCGAGTTCGTCATTGACGCTCTTGTCGCAGAAATCGGCAATATTGATGCCGCCCACCGTCACCGCAAGGCTGGTCGGCTTTAAGCGGCGTCCGTGGCAGGCGGGGCATTCCTCGCTGGACATCACCAGCGCAATTTCCTCCTTGACCCACTCGCTGCTTGTTTCGCGGAAGCGGCGTTCAAGGTTCGGGATAATGCCCTCAAACTGGTTGTAGTAGGTGCCGGAGCCGAACATACTCTCGCGCTGCATCTCGATGCGTTCCTCGCCGGTGCCGTACAGCAAAGCGTGCAGCGCCTCCTTGCTGAACTCCTTGATTGGGGTGTCCAGCGTAAAGCCGTAGCGCTTGCCCAGCGCCTTGTAGGTCATTTCGGAGATGGAGCCCTCGGCATAGTACCAGCCGCTGGCTTTGATGGCGCTTTCGCGGATGGATTTGCGCTTGTCCGGGATAACGCGCGCCGGGTCAACCTTCATAAAGGTGCCAAGACCCGTACATTTTTCGCAGGCACCGAAGGGGTTGTTAAAGCTGAACATCCGGGGGGTCAGCTCCTCGACCGAGATGCCGTGTTCCGGGCAGGCGTAGCTTTGGCTGAACATCATCGACTCGCCGCCGATGACATCAATGACCACCAGCCCGTTGGTCTGCGCCAGCGCCGTTTCGATGGAGTCTGCCAGACGTCCGCGCACAGTGTCGCTGATGACCAGACGATCCACAACGATCTCCACCGTGTGCTTGATGTTTTTATCCAGCTCGATGGTTTCGCTCAAATCGTACATATTGCCGTCCACCCGCACACGGGCAAAGCCTGCCCGCCGGGCGGCGTCCAGCTCCTTGGCTTGGGTGCCCTTGCGCGCGCGCACAACGGGTGCCAGCACCTGAAAGCGGGTGCGTTCCGGCAGCTTGAGTACCTCGTCCACCATTTCATCGACAGACTGCTGGTTGATCTCCCGCCCGCAGACCGGGCAATGCGGCACGCCGATGCGGGCGTACATCAAGCGCAGGTAGTCGTAAATTTCGGTGACAGTACCCACGGTGGAGCGCGGGTTATGGCTGGTGGTTTTCTGGTCGATGGAGATAGCCGGGGAAAGCCCGGTGATCTCATCGACATCGGGCTTTTCCATCTGCCCCAGAAACTGGCGGGCATAGCTGGAAAGGCTTTCCATATAGCGGCGCTGCCCGTCGGCATAGATGGTGTCAAACGCAAGGCTCGACTTGCCCGAGCCGGACAAGCCGGTCATAACGATCAGCTTGTCGCGCGGCAGGGTCAGATCCACGTTTTTCAGATTATGCTCCCGTGCGCCCTTGATGACAATGCGATTGTTCGCATCAATTTTGATTTTGGAGGTGCGGGGGGCTTTGGTTTGTTTTGCTTCGCTCAATTTTTGTATTTCCTCCTGCCCTTGCGGGTTTTGGCGGCAGCGCGGCGCTCGCTGTTGTCGGCTTGGGTGGGGTCCTCGCCCCGTTCCAGCCGGGCGATCTCATCGCGCAGCTGGGCTGCCAGCTCAAACTGCAGAAGCCGCGCAGCTTCCTTCATTTCCTTGGTCAGCCGTTCGATGGTCTGCTGGCGTTCGACACGACTCATACGGTGCTGGCGCAGGCGCTTGTTTTCGTCGCTCATACTGATTTCCAGCCCGCCGCCGATGGCCTTTACGATGGTTTTGGGGGTGATGCCGTGCGCCTCGTTGTAGGCGTTCTGAATCTCGCGGCGGCGCTCGGTTTCCATAATGGCGCGCTCCATACTGGGGGTCACCTCGTCGGCGTACATCAGCACCACGCCGTTGGCATTGCGCGCGGCACGCCCGATGGTCTGGATCAGGCTGGTTTCACTGCGCAGAAAGCCTTCCTTATCGGCATCCAGAATGGCAATCAGCGACACCTCCGGCAGATCCAGACCCTCGCGCAGCAGGTTGATGCCCACGATAACATCAATGGCGCCCACGCGCAGATCCTTGATGATCTCCATACGCTCAAAGGTATCGACCTCGTGGTGCATATACTTGGTTTTTACGCCGTGTTCCTCCAAATAATCGGTCAGATCCTCTGCCATTTTGACGGTCAGCGTGGTGACAAGCGCGCGTTCGCCGCGCTCGATGCGCTGACGGATCTCGCCCAGAAGATCCTCGATCTGCCCCTCGACCGGACGCACCGAAATCAGCGGGTCCAGCAATCCCGTCGGGCGGATGACCTGCTCCGCCACGCGGGAGGAATGCTGGCGTTCGTACTCGCCGGGGGTGGCGGAAACAAAGATTTTTTGATGGACCTTTGATTCAAATTCCTCAAACCGCAGCGGGCGGTTGTCAAAGGCGGAAGGCAGACGGAAGCCGTACTCCACCAGCGTTTTTTTGCGGCTGTAGTCGCCGCCGAACATCCCGCGTATCTGCGGCAGCATAACGTGGCTTTCGTCCACCATCAGCAGGAAATCGTCAGGGAAATAATCCAGCAGCGTAGTGGGGGTTGAGCCGGGCGCACGCCCCGACAGCACCGCCGAGTAGTTTTCGATGCCCTTGCACATCCCCACTTCCTGCAGCATTTCCATATCGTAGTTGGTGCGCTGCTGGATGCGCTGTGCCTCCAGCAGCTTGCCCTCGCGGGTAAACAGTGCGACCTGCTGCTGCATCTCGGCGTCGATCTTGGCAAGACCCTCTTTCATCTTTTCGGGTCCCACAATATAATGGCTGGCAGGGAAAATCGCCACATGGCGCACCACGTTTTTGTGTTCCCCGGTCAGGGGGTCAAACTCCAGAATGCGGTCGATCTCATCCCCGAAAAACTCCACCCGGATGGCAAACTCATCGTTGTAGGCAAGGTGAATATCCACCGTGTCCCCTTTTACGCGGAACTTGTTGCGGATAAAGTTCATATCGTTGCGCTCATACTGCAACTTGACCAGCTTTGCGCACAGCTCGTCGCGCTCCATCTGCATACCGGGGCGCAGGCTGATGACCATACTGCGGTAGTCGATAGGATCGCCCAGCGAGTAAATGCAGGACACACTCGCCACAATAATGACGTTGCGCTGCTCTGAAAGCGCCGCCGTTGCCGAATGGCGCAGACGGTCGATTTCGTCATTGATGGCGCTGTCCTTTTCTATATAGGTATCGGTGGACGGGATGTAGGCTTCGGGCTGGTAGTAGTCGTAATAGCTTACAAAATATTCCACCGCATCCTCGGGGAAAAAGCTGCGCATCTCGGTGCAGATCTGGCTTGCCAGCGTCTTGTTCGGCTCCAAGATTAAGGTCGGGCGGTTGCACCGGGCAATGATATTTGCCATCGTAAACGTCTTGCCGGAGCCGGTCACGCCCAGCAGCGTCTGTGCCTCGTCCCCCGCCTCAATGCCCTGCACCAGCGCTTCGATGGCCTGGGGCTGGTCACCGGTGGGCTGAAACGGTGCCTTTAAATGGAACACTTCGTCCATAAACGTTCCTTTCCTTCGCCGTGTTTTACAACATTTGGTTGTTATTTGATTATACCACAACCATTTTTAATAGTAAAGTCCCCTGCCGACATTTTGTGCATCCGCCCGCAAAAAATACACCCGGCGCTATGCGCCGGGTGCGCCGGGGTTTCCGGTATCGCGTTTTATCCGCGGCTGGCGGCGCTCAGCAGAATGCCGCCGCCCTCGTCCTCGGGCATACAGCCGCGCTGCGCCATCGAGCAGGCATCCTCCCCCGCCACAATGATGTGATCCAGCACCGGCACGCCAAGCTGGCTCAGCGTGCGCATCACGGCGAGTGTCGTCATAATGTCCTTTTGGCTGGGCAGCGGCAGACCTGTGGGGTGGTTGTGCGCCAGAATCGCGCAGGTGCCGTTGGTGCGCGCCACATCCCGCAGCAGCTTGCGCATATCAATGGTCACACGGTTCGGCACGCCCTCTGCCATAAACAGATCCTTCAGCGGCTTGCACTGGTCGTCCAGCACAATGATGTAAAAGCGCTCGTTCTGCAAGCCGAAAAACAACGGCTTGACGTATTCTATCGCGTTTTCGGTGCGTTCCAGGCTGATTTGCGGTCTGCGCTTGCGCTGGGCATAGTACCGCCCGAACGCCGCCACCGAAACGATCAGCCGTGCGCTCTTGGGACCGACGCCCTTGACCTTTTGCAGCTCCTCCTCGCCCGCTTCCATCACGGCGCAGAAGCTGCCGAAATGCTTGATCAGCCGATGTGCCAGCTCGTTGGTGTCCTGCCGGGGTATGGACAAAAACAGCAGGTACTCCAGCGCCTCATGCTCCGCCAGACTGTCCAGCCCGTCGCGCTGCACCCGCTCATACATACGGGCGCGGTGTTCCTCATGCAGCTGTTCCGACATAGTTTTGCACCATTCCCCTCTTTACGCAGCTCTAATTTTATTATATACTTTATTTATTGTTTTGCAAGGGGGAGAAAATCCATGAAAAGCTTTACCGCCGGCACCAACGAGGAGGGCGTTCGCCTGAGCCGCTTTGTTGAAAGCGTCACCAAAGATATGCCCCGCAGTATGATGTACAAGGCGTTCCGCAACAAGCGCATCAAGGTCAACGGCAAACGCGCCGAGCCGGACACGCGCCTGCATCAAAACGATTTGATCGAATTGTATATCAACGACGAGTTTTTCCCGTCGGGTGCCGCCGCCCCCGCCAAAAAGCCGCCCCGCCGCCAACCGCCGGTGACGGTGATTTACGAGGACGGGAATATCGCCGTCCTGTACAAGCCCGCCCACCTTTTGTGCCACAGCGACCGCACGGGCGATGCCAATCTTGTGGATGCTTTTGCCGCTTATCTGCAAGCCAAGGGCGAATATGACCCCCACGCCGAGCAGCGCTTTGCCCCGGCGATCTGCAACCGGCTGGACCGCGGCACCGAGGGGCTTGTCATTGCCGCCAAATCCTACGCCGCGCTGCGGGATATGAACGCCATCATCCGTGACAATCAGATGAAAAAGGAATACCTGACCATCACGGTGGGCACCCCGCCCGCCGGGCGGCATATCGCTTGGCTGCAGCACAGCGAGAAAAACAACAAGGTGCGCATCCATGCCCGCGAAGCCGAAGGCTACAAGCAGATCATCACCGAGGTCACGCCCATCCGCCAGAACGGTCCCTTTACGCTGTGCCGCATCGGGCTGATTACCGGGCGCACCCACCAGATCCGCGCCCACCTTGCCTATCTGGGGCATCCGGTTCTGGGGGACATCAAGTACGGCAACCGCAAAATGAACGAGCGCACCGGGCTGAAAACGCAGGCGCTGTGCGCCCAGCGCCTGACCTTTGACCGCATCCCGCAGGACAACATCCTGCACGAGCTTTCCGGGCGGGTCATCAAGCTGGACGACCCCGCCATCGTCAGACAGTTTGACGCCCTGAGCCGAAACGCCGACAGCGAATAAAAGCAAAAAAGCCTGTGTACGTTTTACGGTACACGGGCTTTTTGTATGTCCTTTTTATGCCAGCACAAAGCGGTAGATCAAAGACACCGCAATAATCAGTGCGCAGACCACCGTCGTGATCGGCGGCGCCCAGCGGATAATGCGCTCCGCCATTTCGTCGTCCTCACTGATTTCGTCCTCATCGGCGTAGCGACCGCGCTTGGCGGCGGGGGCGTCATGGATATCGTCCTCGTCATCATAGCCGTCCACCTTGTCGGTGTCATACATCTGGGTACCGCTCTCGTCATCGTCATCGTCAAACAGGCGACCCTTGGGGGCGTAGCGCTGCACGCGCTCTGCCTCCTCGTCCTCGTCATCCTCCTCCACGGGGGCGGCGGTCTGCTCCTCCAGTTCGTCCTTCAGCAGGTAGTCGGTCGTCACCCCGAACAGGCGACTCATCTGCACCACCTTATCCATATCGGGAATGGACTGCGCCCCCTCCCATTTGGAAACCGACTGCCGCGTGACCGCCAGCTTTTCCGCCAGCTCCTCCTGCGACCAGCCCGCTTTCTTTCTCAAATCAATAATTTTATCCGCCAGTATCATTCTTCGTGTCCTCCTTTATTCCGGACGGTGTCTTTTCTCCGTCCCTGTACCGTTATCCTACCATTCGGCACGGTTGCACACCACCAATCCGACCATCAAATCTGTCAACCGCCGGTTGCGAAGCGCTCCGCTTTTCCGTACCATGAAAATCACGATACCTGCCTTGGCCGGTTCCTGCCCGCCGCAGGCATACGGCCCGCAGGGCGTTCCGGCTGCGCCGGAACCGGCGGCCTCCCGCCGCCTGCGCCCGCCCGCGGGGGGGGGGGCCCCGGGGGCCCCCCCCCCCCC
>ERZ1034691.84-NODE-84-length-71343-cov-69.235636_pt1 | contig 71343 bp, 68 predicted proteins | sample MGYA00520638_ERZ1034691 | MGnify/ENA primary metagenome ERZ1034691 (study PRJEB33766, sample SAMN09781763) | gut metagenome | biome: gut microbiome | host: Homo sapiens | place: Madagascar | study: EMG produced TPA metagenomics assembly of the PRJNA485056 data set... | reverse complement strand
CGTGAATGGTAATCACCAGTGTTGAAATAACCTATCAAGCCAATCAGCTTTAGCCATTTTCGTTGCCAGCGCACACTCTCGGAAATCATATAGCCATAACTCGTGGTGTTACCGTGACTTTCGGAAAAATCAGATTGCGTGCTAAATGTCAATCCATTATCAGAATAGGAGATCGTAGCCCTTGCCCTTGAGTCTACTTTTCTTGAAATGCTGCCTTCTTCTTGCCCGTTAAGCTCTTTCATCTTCATCCTATACCTCAACAAAAACGCCCACTTGTCGTTTGATGTATCTATCTGGATGAAATTATCCCATCTGTAAGTTGACTCTGGAGAGTTGAACTTTGGCCATGCAAAATAAGAAATGTCTGTATAAAGGGTCAGCGTGGCGTTGTTCCAAGGGATTATTTTTCCACCAACGAGAAAACCGCTCTCGTCATTTACAGAGCTGCCTTCCGAAACAGTGTTAGCGTAAATGGCTTGATACTTGTATGGGTAATAGCGCTGCAATGCCATTAGTGAAAGCCTGGATGAAAGCTCATAGCTTATGGCGTTGATCGTTGCAATCTGTGCATTTTTGTCTATTGCCGTTTCTCCACTTATGTTCAGTCTACGACTGGTGTATCCATAGTCAACACTGGCATTGAAAAAGTCGTATCCATAAGGATACCATCTTCTGTACTTCTGCCCCTTATCCATTTCCAACTTGCGATTGAAAGTCGTGTAATACCCCGTTGCCCCAACATGAAAACCGTTTCTCATCCAATTGACATTCGCGCCAAAGAGCGACACTGCCGTGTTGCCTTTTCTCTTCATCTCGCTCAACGTTCGGTGATAACCCGTCTTGAGTATTGTGGCTACCGAAGAAGAGTCCTTGTTCAACGTAGCGTCAATCTTGCGGTATGAGGCAAAAGCCGTCAAATCGAGACCTTTTGCCAATTTGAACGCGGCTGCCGCACCTTGGAGGTAATTATAGTCCGAGCGACTGGCATGAGCGAAGACATGAGTTGGCGAGCTCAGTAGTGTCGACATCGTGGCAAGTTTTCCAAAACCAAACCCATTGTTAAGTATCAGCCCCATTCCAAACCTAAGACGGTACCTGCCAAGAGCAAGTGTCTTAAGCCATTTGATGTCATTCAAGAGCAGATAGAAAGAATAATAGTCATATCCCCATTTGTTCTTGCCTGCGAAGAAAGGCTCGCCCGCGTCCTGTGAAGCGGTGATGCCGAACCTGACACGTTGCCCATAATTAAACGTGTATCTCAGCCAATGCTTATACTTGTAACCGAGATACTTGTCGTAGTAACCTTTGCGGGTATAAAAAGGAATGTTTAAGTCGGCTACTAACGTGTTCTTACCATACTTCAACACCTTGCTTAGATCTGGTATGGTGTCTGAGCGTGGAGCTTGACCAATGGTGATAAATTGCTTAAGTAGCGTTATCGTCTGTCTGTCAAGCGATTCTATGAGCAACAATTCCATTGGACTCTCAAATCTCCTGACTTTGTCACGATACTCAATTATATCCATCACTTGTTCGAATGAAAGAAATGGCAAACCCTCAAGCTGCTCACGGGAACAAGTGTTTATGTCCAGCTTGTTCTCGGACAACTCGTTTAGCTCGTCATACAACAGTTCAAGGCTGCCATCGTCAATATTCTCGCTTTGCCCCATCTGCTCTATGTAGGTTTCCCACGAGTAATCATTTTGTGATGAAACGTTTACAGAAAAAAGAAGGGCTAAGGTCGTGATAAAAAGTGTTCTCAATAGATAATTGTTTAGAGGTTGTTGATATTCCTGACATACAGGATATTGTTATATTGCAAAATTAGGTAAAAAATCAACATCTCCAAACAAAAAAAGACAGTTTCTTTCAAACTGCCTTTTCTTTGTGTACATATTCGTATATGTCGGTTTACTTTTTCTTCTTTCTGTTTATCAACTTCTTCACTATGAAATAAACTATAGCGATAGCGCAGATTCCAATGATTGCCACTTTTATGTATTCTCCATATTCAAGAATCTTATCATTGAGCTGATTCTCTGGCACTATTGAGTGCAGATACCAACCCAACGCGGCAAGGATGACATTCCAACAACCTGCTCCAATAGTAGTGTACAGCAAGAACTTCCAATAAACCATCTTTGAGAGACCGGCTGGGATGGATATGAGATGGCGTATGCCTGGAATTAGACGCCCTGTGATTGTAGCCACCAGGCCATGATTGTTAAAATAAGCCTCGCTCTTCTCCAACTTGGCTTGGTTAAGCATGCACAAGCGACCGAGTTTGCTGTTGGCAAATCTGTAGATGACGGGGCGACCGAGGTAGTAACCTGCAAGATAGTTGATAGTGGCTCCCAAGTCAGCGCCAATGGTTGCAGCCAAGACCACCAGTATAATGTTGAGGTTTCCTCCTGCCGAATGGTATGCTGCCGGAGCAACGACAAGTTCGGAAGGTACGGGTATCACGGTACTCTCGAGCAACATTAAGAAAAGCACAGTTCCGTAATTGAGGTTGCCGAGCAATGTCGATAAAATACTCATACTTAATTGAAATGATTATTAAGGTTAAAACTCATGTTTGTCGTCTATTGACTTTCCTTTCTTATTCAAAGGATGATGCATGGCATAGTTATAGAAATCTCTGACAGACATACCGTTAGGAAAGACATCTGAAAGTTCTCGTTGAATGCCAAGGGGGTTACGTTCCGTGGCTTTTTTCAAGTCTGACAAGAATTCATCTTGAAGTCCAAGCTCATAATCAGTCCTCACAAGGTAAGCCCATAAGTCAGCATAATCCTTATTATTTTCTGAATCGGCGAGACGACGGAAAATATCGTGAGCTTGACGAAGATAATTGCAATCGAATAAGCAATACCCAATGTAATACAGCGTGTTGCCAAGTTCTTTATCCGATGTCATATGAATTGCCTTCTCAAAGCACACCTTAGCAGACTCTGGGTTTCCGGCAAGCAGGTTGACATAACCTTTAAGCAATACGACATCAAACGAGGTGTTCCCAGAAAGCGTCTCCAGCTTATCCGCAACCTTTATTGCCTCTTCATACTCTCCGCACATCGCGTAAACGAGGCTCGTATTCCTGTAAATCTCAAACTGGTTTGCCGACTGAGGAGGGCAAAGTCTTGCCGCGTTCTTCCAATGTGTCAACGCTTCATGAAAGTTGTTCTCATTCATGTAGACAGAGGCAATTCCCATGTCAGCGACCTCGCTATGTGGTTGCAGCCTATGAAAGCGTTGATAGCACGACTTGGCTCCCTTGCCATTGCCGAGCATCATCAAGCAATTGGCCTTGTTTAATATGGCATCAAGGTCGTCTGGTGCGATTGCAAGCGAATAATCGCTGCATTCCATGCTGCCACTGAAATCATTTGAGAGGTATTTGGCAGAAGCGAGCAAGTTCCAATAGCCACTGTTGTATGGATCTTGATCGATGAGCTTATCGAATACGTCCATGCATTCCTTATACGAACCTTTGCTCATGGCTATGCGCCCTTTCAGTTCCAGATAATCGCCACAGTCAGTGTCGCTGCTCAAGACGAGCCATCTTGCCGCCAGGTCATAGATTTCATAATCGGCAAACAAGGAAGCCACGTCAAGGTAATAATCCTCTAAGTCGTCCTCGTCAAGCGTTTGCTCCTTGGTCTCAAGATATTTCTCCGCGTCTTTCACACGGTTGTCAACAATCATGATTTCAGCGACAATGTAGAAATACTCAAGGTCTTGCTTGTCGGCTATCATGGCAACACATCCCATGGCCTTGTCCACATCATGATAGACGAGTATGGAGACCCTTGCCTTGAAAGCAAGAGGCTCTGTGGCTCCTGGGAATATATTGAGTGCATCGTCAATAACCTTCAGTGCCGTCTTCAAGTCACCATGCAGATGGTAATATTCCGCAATGTCCGTGAATTGCCCTGGTTCAAGGAAAATCGAGGAACCGTTTTTACGCGCTTCCTCATACTTGTGAAGATTTTCCTTGAATTCTTTTGAGAAGAAGATGTTATCGCTCAATTCATTACTTTTTAATTTGTTTTGCCCAAGTATCCTTCAGTCCAACGGTCTTGTTGAATACGGGCGCGTCGTCTGTGGTGTCAGGGTCTGCCATGAAATAGCCTGTGCGTTGGAACTGCAAATACTGTCCTGGCTTCATCGTGGCGGCGAAACGCTCAACGTAGCAATTGTCGAAAACGTGCAATGACTGTGGGTTGAGAAGTTCACGGAAGTCGCGTTCGTCTGCTGATGGATTCTCCACATTGAAGAGGCGGTCGTATTCCCTTACCTCAGCCTTCACGCAGTCGTCAGCATTTACCCAATGCAACGTACCCTTGACCTTACGGTTTGCCCCCGGCATACCGCTCTTGCTGTCAGGATCGTATTCGGCCTGTATTTCAATGATATTACCGTCAGCGTCCTTTGTGCAACCTGTGCATTTTACGATATATGCGTTTTTCAAGCGTACTTCCTTGCCTGGGGTCATGCGGAAGAACTTCTTTGGCGCGTCCTCCATGAAGTCGGCGCGCTCAATCCATAGGTTGCGAGAGAAAGAAATCTCATGACTGCCCTGGGTCTCATCCTCCGGATTATTGATGGCCTCCATCATCTCGGTCTTGCCCTCAGGGTAATTTGTCAATACGAGTTTCACTGGATCAATGACGGCAGACACACGCGTAGCCTTCTTATTAAGATCCTCACGTACGGCAGCCTCAAGCAGAGCCATGTCGTTGAGAGCGTCAAACTTGGTGTAACCTATGGAACGGATGAAAGCTTTAATTGACTCAGGCGAATAGCCACGGCGACGCATGCCACACAATGTCGGCATACGTGGGTCGTCCCAACCGTTGACAAGATGCTCGTCGACAAGGGTATGAAGCTTGCGCTTCGACATCACCGTATAGGTAAGGTTCAGACGGTTGAACTCTATCTGCCTTGGGCGGTTATCATCCAGGGCATCCTTGGCCGTGCCGTCATACTCCTTAAGGTAGTCGATGAACTTATTGTAGAGAGGACGGTGAGGCACAAACTCCAACGTGCAAATGGAGTGGGTCACACCCTCGAAATAGTCGCTCTGTCCGTGCGCGAAGTCATACATTGGATAGCAATGCCACTTTGTGCCAGTGCGATGATGAGGTGTCTGAATGATGCGATACATCACCGGGTCACGGAAGTGCATGTTGGGGTTGGCCATGTCCATCTTGGCCCTAAGCACCATAGAGCCTTCCACGGCCTCTGCGGTGTTCATCTGGTTGAAGAGTTTTAGATTCTCCTCAACAGGACGGTCACGATATGGGCTGAATGTTCCAGGTACCGTTGGCGTACCCTTTTGCTCGGCAATTTGCTCTGAAGTCTGCTCATCGACATAAGCGTTACCATTCTTTATCATCCAAATGGCGAAGTCCCAAAGCTTCTGGAAATAATCTGATGCATAATAAATATGTCCCCACTTAAACCCAAGCCAATGAATGTCATTAAGGATATTCTCCACGTATTCAGTGTTTTCCTTGGATGGGTTGGTATCGTCGAAACGCAGGTTGCACACTCCACCAAACTCCTCGGCAGCGCCGAAGTCCATGCAAATGGCCTTTGCGTGGCCAATGTGCAGGTAGCCGTTAGGCTCTGGGGGGAAACGTGTCTGTATGCGACCGTTGTTCTTGCCCTCTTTCAGGTCATTGCTGATTATCTCTTCAACGAAGCTCATGCTGCGCTTCTCTTCTTTTTCGTTTTCTTTAATCTCCATTTTCGTGATATACTTTTTCCAAGTTGCAAAGTTAGTCATTTTCCGCTATAATCATAGAGAATAGTTGGAAAAACTTGAAAATAATTGATTTAAAAATTGCGCATGTCAGAAAAGATTATTACCTTTGCCAATGTTATCCTGAATACAATCTTTTTACCTTAAGAAGGCTAATACCTATTGAAGTAAAATGGCGCTTGCTGTGAAGCAGGCGCCATTAATCGTTTTATATGACTTAAAACTCCAATCATCTCAATGTCATAAGAACAAAAAACCTTAGGGTCAAGCCAACCCTAAGGTGAAATATAGTTTTACTTTATGCCTCTTTGGTTAAGTGCTGCCGCATACCTGTGCGCGTTTGCCATGTGCTCGGCATAAGTGACCGCGAAGTCATGGGTTCCGCTGAAATCAGGTTTCGCGCACATGTATAAATAGTTGTGGTGAACCATGTTGAGCACGGCGTCAATTCCCGCGATAGAAGCCACACGTATTGGGCCAGGTGGCAGACCTGGGTTCTTATATGTATTATATGGGCTCTTGATAAACAACATGTTTTGGTATATGCGCTTTAGTGCAAAGTCTTTCAAGGCGAACTTTATGGTTGGGTCGGCTTGAAGGGGCATGCCTTGCGGATATTCCGCGTCGCGTAGCATGAGCCTGTTGTAATACATTCCGGCAATCATTGGTTTTTCCTTGTCGTTGGCAGTCTCCTCATCCACGATGCTCGCCAACGTGGCTACCTGTACAGGCGACAAGTTGAGCGACTTTGCCTTTTCCTTACGCTCTTCCTGATCCCAGAAGCTGTCGTTTTCTTTCTTTATTCGCTTCAATAGGTTATCGACATTCGTGTCCCAATAAATATCATACGTGTTTGGTATGAACATGGCTGCCACGGTGGCAGTGTCGTAGCCAAATTTGGCGCATTCCGCATTATCGGTCAATGCCTTTTCTATTGTCAAGCTGTCCAACATCAGCTTTTTGCTGAGAGCGCCGGCCATGTCTTGCATTGTTCTTACGCTGGGGACCACGAGGTTCAATGGGTCTTGCAGCCCGTTTTTAAGGTGCCGGAAGACCGTGAAGGCTCCCATCGACGGTGTCAAGGCATAGCGTCCCGTGCGAACCTTGTTTATCAGGTTGCTGTGGCGGGCGAGAATGCTGAAAGCCTGAAAGCAATGCGCCTTGGCCTCAGGTCTTAACTTCATGGCCAAAGAGTCGTAGTTGTCGTCTTGGTCCACATAGACGTATTTGGTGACGCTACGTCCTGTGAATGATGTGAAAAAGTAGTAGTATGTCAAGCCCAACAAGGCTATCACACACACTGCCGCAAGGATAAGATACCTCTTGCTAAACTGTCGTGCCATTGTTTTTGATATGTTTATTCTGATTATGTGTGCAAAGTTACACATTAATGAGTAACTTTGCATCGATAATGTGGATATTTAATATCAAAAACAATATAAATTCGGGATAGAATGAAGTATGAAAGTTATATCTTCGATTTGGACGGCACCTTGCTTAACACTCTCGACGACCTTGCGGCAAGCTGCAACTTCGCCCTTCGCTCTTATGGCTTGCCTGAGCATAGCGTTGACGACGTTCGCCGGTTTGTGGGCAACGGGGTGCGTTTGCTCATGACTCGCGCCATACCTGGCGGTGAGAGTTTCGCGCAGTTTGAGGAATGTTACGCTTGCTTCCGCCAGCACTACCTTCACCACAACCTCGACACTACCGCGCCTTATCCAGGCATAATGGAGCTGATAGCCAAGCTCAATGCCAACGGCAAAAAGGTGGCTGTCGTGAGCAACAAGTTTTATGAGGCCACACAAGACCTCGTGCGCCATTTCTTTGGCGAAGAGATAAAGGTGGCGATAGGGGAGCGTCCAGACATTCACAAGAAGCCTGCTCCCGACACGGTAATAGAGGCATTGCGCCAGCTCGACATGCCAAGCTCTACTGCCGTGTACATCGGCGACAGCGACGTTGACATAGACACGGCGCGCAATTGTGGCATGCCATGCATCAGCGTGTTATGGGGGTTCCGCGACCGCGACTTCCTTATAGAGCACGGTGCTACCACCTTGGTAAAGACACCTGAGGAAATCGCCGCCATATAACAAATAAGCTGCTTGCCGGGTGATGACCCACGCAAGCAGCCTTGAATCTCGTGTCGCGGTCTCTTTCACCAAGAGACCGCGTTTTTTGTGTTGTCAGCTCAATGGAATGCTCTTGACTCTCACCAAGTGGCGACCGCCCTCAAACGGAGTGGCGAAGAACTCATCCATGATTTTAGCGGCTGTGTCATTATCTATAAACCTGCCAGGCATCACGAGCACGTTGGCATCGTTGTGCTGGCGTATGAGATGCGCGATCTCTGGAATCCAGGCCAGTCCGGCCCTGATGCCTTGATGCTTGTTCAAGGTCATAGCCATGCCTTCGCCAGAACCGCAAATCCCTATTCCCTGGCAAACCTCACCGTCTTCCACGCCATTGGCCAAAGCATGACCAAATTCAGCGTAGTTGCAACTATCCTCACTGTATGTGCCATAGTCTTTATAAGTGATGCCCTTTGAGTCAAGATATCCCTTGACGAATTGCTTAAGCTTGAACCCTGCGTGGTCAGACGCGAGTCCCACGGTTTTAGTCTCCATTTCCTTATTTAGAATTAATTTTTTAGTGCTTATTATAATATGATGTATGACCTTGTAGGTTTCTTGTCACTCGATTATTTTCGTCATGGACAAAGCCGAAACAAGCCCGTCGGGATTCACCTTTGCCTTAATCTTGTATAAGGCGTGCTTTTCCTTTGAAGGGTCCGTGCGCTGAATGTCTTGCGTAGCCGAGACGTTGACCGTGTACTCATACTCATCTTCGCCGACCTCGCGCTTGTCTATCTTCATGTCGTTGCCAAGTCGCCACGTCATGCCCGTGATGTCGTCCTTGTAAATCTTCTGCAGGAATACGGTCACGTCAGCCTTGGTGGCATCTTGCTTCCCGAGGAAGTTTGACATTACAGGTGCCACTGATGCTTCGAGAGATTGCTCATTGTTTGCGTTCACCGCTTGGAAGAAATGTTTCAACGAGGCGTTCACCAGCACTTTCTCCTCTGGTTGCACGGTGCTTGCCTTCAGCTTGCGCATGGCATCGTTGGCCTCGTCCACATGCTCGCCATTGGCATGCTCGTCAAGGTAAGCTTGAAGTTCGTCAAGCGTGTTGGCATTTGAAGCGAAAGCCCAGTCTATAGAGTCTATCTTGTGTTGGGCTTGCGCCTTGTGCTCTGAATCAGGGTGCTTGCTGAGATAGTCGAGCAACGCCTGTTTTGAGCCACTCACCACGGCGTTGGTCCAATCGGCATCGCTCTGCTGCAACGCGTTGAGGTGAGCCTGTATGGAGTCGATATGTTCGGCGGGAGCATCCTTATAGTTGTCAAGATAGGTCTGCAGAACGAGAGGGTCATCGCTTTTCAACGCGTATTCGTAAGCCTCCTCCTCCTTGGAAGTCTTGGCGTTGTTGTAGAAGTAGAAGCAAACGCCACAGAGAACCAACGCGAAGATTATGGCCGTCACGAGCGCGCCGTGGTTCTTTTTCTTTTTCTGCACGGGTGGTGGAGTGGCAACGCCATTCGCGTCGCTTGCGGTAGGAATCCTTGGTGGCACAGGTGGCCTCTGGGCCTCTGCCTGTCGCTGGGTCACTTCTGCCTGCTGAACAGGCGACACTGCCGCCTCATTAGCTGTGTTGCGTTCCGCCATATTGCCAACGACACCAGACAACCGAGTGACATGGTGGCAATTAGGACACATCTCCTGGTCGCTGAAATACACTTCACCACACTGTGGGCACTTGATAATCTTTCCCGCTATAGCCACGCCACAGCACGGGCAAAATGGTGCCTTGTCGCTTATCTGTCGCCCACACTCGGGGCATTTAATCATTGCCATAATACTTCTCTATATTGCTTTGTTATATTTTATCTATGCCTGAACCGTATCTCCCTAAGTTTATGCTTTCCCATGAAGCGGCTCTTGTCCACGAAACCGTTTATGCCATCGAGCCTGCCTTTTGCGGTATATTGCCACAACAGGTATTCCTTGCCGTCGGTTAGAACAGGTTGTCGCGACGAGTATTGCGCTATCATGAGCTTGTAGTCGTCGAGCATGCCTTGCAAATTGGCGTTGTAGAAATTCGTGCCCGTGTAAACGAGTGGGCGCTGCCGGTAGGCTTTCTCCACAAGGACGAGAAACTTGGCCAGGGAGTCGCGAAATTCCTCGCGTGGCATTCCGCTGCGTGTCTCCACGTCAATCATGGGCAATAGGTCTTGGTCGCCAGGGCGGCATTGCGCCATGAAGTTATGCAGTTGCTCTTTTTGATTCACTTTAGGCCTGTAAAAATGGTAGGAGCCGACCTTGAGCCCATAGTTGTGGGCAAGGTCTATGTTTTGCTTGTATTTGTCGTCTATCCTCGTACCACCTTCCGTGGCCTTGAGGTAGACATACGCCATTTTGCTTTTTCCAACGGTCTCCCAAAACACCGTGCCTTGATAATGGCTCAGGTCTATGCCGTGAATATGCCGGCAGGTGTCCTCGCATTCCACGCGCCCGCCTTGCGCGAACGACGCCAAGCTGATGACTGTGAAAAAAAAGATAAGAGAAAAACGTTTCATGCTGCAAAGATACATACAAAATAGTTGAAAAACCACCCGACTTGCGTCTATGGGTCATTCTTACGGGCGTTGATGCGCGCGATCCATTCTTGCCTGCGTATCTTGCGCCTGCGTGTGGTCCGTCTTAGGCTCATTATCATCCTGAATCCCATCCAAACGAGAATCACCAAGATGACTACGAAGACCGCGACGAGAATATATACTTCTTGTTTCATAATCTCTTATCAGTTTTCCCTATACCATTTGTAGAGCATCTCTACACCTTGCTCAATCTCCACCTTGTGAGTCCATCCAAGGCTATGAAGCTTGCTCACGTCAATAAGTTTGCGAGGCGTGCCATTGGGCTTTGTCTTGTCCCAAACAATCTCTCCCTCGAAGCCTACGGTCTTTTTCACGAGTTCGGCAAGCGCCTTTATTGTCAGCTCCTTGCCTGTGCCCACGTTGATGTGGCAATTCCTTATCTCGCCCAGTGAAGGTATCGCGCCACCACGTCCCTCTGAGTTGTTGCGGTTCACCGCGCCATCAGTCTTGGCTCCGTAGAACACGCTTGAATACTTGTCTATTCCTATGATGTCCTTGAAATCCACGTTGAGCAATAGATAAACCGAGGCGTCGGCCATGTCCTCCGACCACAGGAACTCTCTTAATGGAGAGCCATCGCCCCACAACGTCACTTTATTGTTCTCTATCCCGTAGAATGCGAGCGCTTTCTCTATGCGATCCTGGGGGCAGTCGCCGTCCACGTTGCCCTCACCGATAATGGCGCGCAACTTGTCGGTCGGGTTGATTGGACGCAAGCTCATGTCGTGGCGTATGCCCTCCCAGTCGTTTTCATGTAGCAGCTTGGCAAGGAAGACCTTGCGCATCATTGCCGGCATGACATGCGAGTTTTCCAAATGGAAGTTGTCGTTAGGGCCATAGAGGTTGGTAGGCATCACCGCAATGTAGTTGGTGCCATATTGCAGATTATAGCTCTCGCACATTTTCAATCCGGCAATCTTCGATATGGCATATTCCTCATTGGTATACTCCAATGGAGATGTCAGCAGGGCGCCCTCCTTCATTGGCTGCGGGGCGTTTTTGGGATATATGCAAGTAGAGCCAAGGAAGAGAAGCTTCTTCACATGGTGCTTGTATGCTTGCTCGATGACGTTGCACTGAATCTTCATGTTCTGCATGATGAAGTCGGCACGATAAAGCGAGTTTGCCATTATTCCTCCTACGAAAGCCGCAGCAAGTACTACGGCATCAGGCTGCTCCTCGTCAAAGAAGCGCTTGACCGCCAATTGGTCCGTAAGGTCCAACTCACTGTGTGTACGTCCTACGAGGTTGCAGTAACCACGCTTCTTGAGATTGTTCCAAATCGCGGAACCAACAAGGCCATGGTGGCCAGCAACATAAATTTTACTTGACTTGTCCAACATTTCTATGGATTTTCCTATTTTTTAATCGATTAGCTATCGATTCTTTATATAAGTGCAAAGTTACGAAAAAAATCAGATAACGCAAATGTTTTATGGAAATAGCATAAACGGCAATATGTGCCCACGATAAAAAATAAAAGGGTATTCATGAATATGAAGCGTTGGCATAACGCTTTGCTTGGGGTGGGTACAGGGTTGCGGGCGGCCATTCGGTTTGCGGACGACCACAGGGGCAGCTCCTGCAAATCGCCAAATGCACACCAATTTAATCGGGTAATAATATTTTACAAATGGTCGTCTGAGAATCGTTTTTTTTCAACCAAGGTATCGCTTGGCCGAAAATGACGCAATTATGGGGTGTTTTGGTAAATGATTGACTATTAAGAGGTTATGTTTTTAACATTTTTCCGGTGTTGCAAATTCGCTAAAATGGCGCCGCCGTTACGGTGTAATCGCATCGCCGTTACGGTGCAATCGCGTCGCCGTTACGGTGCAATCGCGTCGCCGTTACGGTGTAATCGCGACGCTATCACGCCGTAATCGCAAAAATTATTGGCCGAAAACCTGCTGGCGGTGTTGTCAAAGAGCGGACGTCTACCCTTTTTCCGCTCTAAAAGTACCTGTTTTCAAGTGTTAAATTTTGGCAATAATATTTTACAATTCAATGTGGGTGCATGGTGCCTGTCATGGATTTTCATTCGCGATAATCAAAAAGTCCTATATAGTTCGTGATTTCAATGAAAATAGGATAAATAGTTCTTGGATGGTTGAAAAATATGTGCTAACTTTGTAAAGTGAAATAAATCAAGTAAAAGATGAGTAGCGAAAGCACACTAAATAACACGAATGAGACTTCCGAAAGCAGGCAAAACCCGTTTATGCAGCCCTATGGCACGCCCCACGACACGGTGCCGTTTGACAAGATACGGTTTGAGGATTTCGAGCCCGCGTTTATCGAAGGCATACGTCGCGACGACGAGGCCATAGCGAAAATAGTGGACAACCCGGAGCCTCCGACTTTCGACAACACCATAGCATGGACGGACAAGACAAAAGGCGAGCACTACTACGACTTGCTTGACCGTGTCTCCAACACGTTCTCGTGCTTGATGAGCGCAGAGACAAACCCGAGAATGGAGGCGCTGGCACAGAAGTTGAGCCCCATATTGACGAAGCACGCCAACGACGTGACCCTGAACCCAAAGCTTTTCGCCCGCGTGAAAAGTGTTTATGAGAACCATCGTGAACTGACACCCGAGGAAAAGACCTTGCTCGAAAAGGAATACGACTCTTTCGTGCGTAGCGGAGCCCTGCTCGATGAAAATGGCAAGGACAAGCTCAGGAAACTGACTGAGGAGGCATCGATGCTCTCGCTGCAATTCTCCCAAAACTTGCTGAAGGAGAACAAGGCATACACGCTGCACATTATCGACAAGGCGCAACTCGACGGACTGCCAGACACGGCTATAGACATGGCAGCCCAGGCGGCAAAAGAGAAAAAGCTTGCGGGATGGGTCTTCACGCTCGACTATCCAAGCTACTCGCCATTCATGACTTACTCCACGCAACGCGACTTGAGAAAGCAGCTCTACATGGCACGCAACACGGAGTGTACACACGATAACGACTCCAACAACTTGGAGATATGCAAGAAGATCGTGAACCTCCGGCGCGAGATAGCGCAATTGCTTGGTTTCGACACTTTTGCCGATTACGTGCTCAAGCACCGCATGGCAAGCAACACCAGGACGGTTTACAAGCTCTTATACGACCTCATAGACGCCTACAAGCCTACCGCGATAGAGGAGGTGAAGGCCATAGAAGAGGAAGCCCACGAGATAGAAGGCGACAACTTCAAGCTGGAGCCATGGGACTTCTCGTTCTACTCTCACAAGTTGCAGATGGAAAGATACAATCTCGACGCGGAGATGTTGAGGCCCTATTTCCAGCTCGACAACGTGATAAAAGGTGTGTTCGGACTCGCTAACCGGCTTTATGGCATAACATTCAAGGAAAACAAGGACATACCCGTCTACAATCCCGACGTGAAAGCCTATGAGGTGTTCGACAAGGACGGCAGCTACCTCGCCGTGTTCTATGCCGACTTCTATCCGCGCGAGGGCAAGCAAAGTGGAGCATGGATGACAGAGTTTCAAGGACAATGGATCACACGGGAAGGCAAGAACGTGAGGCCGCACGTCAGCGTGGTGACCAACTTCACCAAGCCTACCGACTCTAAGCCGGCGTTGCTTACGCTTGGCGAGGTGGAGACGTTCCTTCATGAGTTTGGCCATTCCTTGCACGGCATGTTCGCCAACACGCGCTTCGAGAGCCTGTCGGGCACCAACGTGTGGTGGGACTTCGTGGAGATGCCATCACAGTTCCTGGAGAACTACGCCGTAGAACCGGAATTCCTGCACACGTTCGCCTTCCACTACAAGACGGGCGAGCCCATACCCGACGAACTGATAGAACGCATAACGAAAAGCCGCAACTTCAACGTCGCTTATGCCTGCTTGAGGCAGGTGAGCTTCGGCCTGCTCGACATGGCTTACTATACCATGGCCCATCCGTTTACCGATGACATAGTGCCTTTCGAGAAGCACGCATGGAAAGACGCCATGATAATAGAGCAACTTCCCAACACGTGCATGACCGTGCAGTTCTCGCATATCATGGCCGGGGGCTATGCCGCAGGCTATTACAGCTACAAATGGGCGGAGGTGCTCGATGCCGACGCCTTCTCGGTGTTCAAGAAAGAGGGCATTTTCAACCAGCAAACGGCACAACGCTTCCGCGACTGCATACTCTCACGGGGCGGGACGGAACACCCCATGACGCTATACAAGCGCTTCCGCGGGCAAGAGCCTACCATCGAGGCGCTGCTTGAGCGCAACGGGATAAAAAAATGACCCATACATAGAATATACACATTATTATATATATAGAGCAAGATGGAAGAAGAGGAGAAGAAGCGTCTGTTGGATTGTCGCTACTTGCGTATGGCTCATATATGGGCCGAGAACTCTTACTGCAAACGCCGCAAGGTGGGCGCGCTCGTGGTGAAAGACAAAACCATCATCAGCGATGGCTACAACGGCACGCCAAGTGGCTTCGAGAACGTGTGCGAAGACGACAACAACGTCACCAAGCCATACGTGCTGCATGCCGAGGCCAACGCCATCACAAAGCTTGCCCGAAGCACCAACAGTGGCGAGGGCGCCACGCTCTATGTCACGGCTTCTCCTTGCATAGAATGTTCGAAGCTGATTATCCAGGCCGGCATACGACGCGTGGTCTACGGTGAGAAATACAGGCTCGACGATGGCATTAAACTGCTGAACAGGGCTGGCGTGGAGACAGAATTTATAGGAGACATACTCCCCGGGAAAGAAAATGAAGAAAGAGAATAAATACCGTTTCATGCCCTTGCTCATGGCGTTATGCGTGGTATTGGGCATCATGATTGGATCGTTCTACGCCAATCACTTTTCAGGTAACAGACTGACTATTGTCAACAATGGCTCGAGCAGGCTCAACAACTTGCTCAGGATCATTGACGACCAATACGTGGACAAGGTGAACATAGACTCACTTGTCGACAAGGCCATACCAACCATACTCTCAGAGCTTGACCCACATTCAGTGTACATCTCAGCCAAGGACGCCCAGGCGGCAGCCGACGACCTCAACGGAAGTTTCTCGGGGGTGGGCATAGAGTTCGTCATCAGGCAAGACACCATTCGGGTGCAAAACGTGATAAAGAACGGCCCTGCGGAGAAGGCAGGCATCATAGCCGGAGACAAGATCGTGTATGTTGACGGAAAGAAGTTCGTGGGCAAGCAAGTGACCAACGAGGAAGCCATGCGTCGCCTCAAGGGACCGTCTGGCTCAAAGGTCAAGATTGGCGTTCAACGCTATGGCAAAAAAGGCATCGTGAGCTTCACCGTCACTCGTGCGGAGATCCCAACCAAGACCATCACGGCGACATATATGCTCGACGATAACACGGGATATATCAAGGTCAAGAACTTTGGCGAGAAGACGTATCCTGAGCTTCTCGTGGCCTTGGCCAACCTTCAGCAGCAAGGCTTCAAGAACCTCGTTATCGACCTGCGCGACAATCCAGGCGGCTACTTGCAGAGCGCAGTGCAGATGGCAAACGAGTTCTTGCCTGCCAAGAGGCTCATTGTCTACACCCAGGGACGCAAGTCGCCAAGGCAAGATTACAAGTCGGATGGACACGGGGCTTACCAGAACATTCCGCTTGTGGTGCTCATCAATGAGGGGTCGGCATCGGCATCGGAAATATTCACCGGGGCAATGCAAGATAATGACCGTGCCACCGTGATAGGCCGACGCTCATTTGGCAAGGGGCTCGTGCAGCAGCAGATTCCGTTCTCCGACGGTTCGCTCATCCGCTTGACCATCGCGCGCTACTACACGCCATCGGGCAGGTGCATACAGAAGCCTTATGTCGACGGCGACGACCAAGACTACGCTCAAGACCTCTTGGAGCGTTACCAGCACGGTGAATATTTCTCACGCGACAGCATCAAGCATTCCGGCCCGGCTTATCATACGAAGATTGGCAGGGTAGTGTATGGCGGTGGCGGAATCACTCCCGACATCTTCGTGCCTGAAGACACCACTGGCATGACATCATATTACAAGGAGGCTGCCATGAGCGGACTCATCTTGCAGTTTGCCTTCACGTATACCGACAACAACCGGCAAAAGATGAAAGACTTCAAGCAGATGTTGCAACTTGCCAGTTATCTCGATAAGCAAAACACGGTGGGACAGTTTGTCAACTATGCCGACAAGAACGGTCTTCAGCGCCGTAACCTGCTCATCAAGAAGAGCCACGCCTTGTTGGAAAAGTATATCAATGGACGAATAATCTACAACATGCTTGACGAGCAAGCCCTTGACGAGTATCTCAACGACGGCGACCCCGTGATAAAAACGGCTATGAGAGTATTCGCTCGCAACGAGGCGTTCCCCAAGAAACCCGTGAAGAAAGCTGGACAAAGATAGAAGGCATGGACAAGCATACACTTAGACAAATCATAAAAGAGCGAAAGAAAAAGTTCAGTGCCGACGAGCTTATCATGCAATCAATGGATATTACCATCCAACTTGAGAAGCATCGTCTCTACCAAACGGCGGATACGATTCTTCTCTATCACAGCATGCCCGACGAGGTAAATACACATGGACTAATAGCGGCGCTCCACAAGCAGGGGCGGCGCGTGCTCCTGCCACGCATTAAAAACGAGGAAGAGTTGGAGCTGGTGAGATACAGTGGAAAGCTGAGCTTGCGAATGTCGGAGAGATATGGCATACTTGAGCCTGATGGAGAGCCATTCACCGAATACGAGTCGATAGACCTCGCCATCATCCCAGGCATGGCATTCGCGTTGAATGGAAAGCGACTTGGCAGGGGTAGGGGATACTACGACCGGTTGTTGGCTAAGATTCCAGCAACGTATAAGTTGGGGCTTTGTTTTCCTTTCCAGATATTGGATGCCATTCCCACCGACGACCATGACGTGCCGATGGATGAAGTCTTTGTTTGAATACCCGATAAACACCTATTGGAATAACACCTTTAATACATCATTATGAATTTGGATCTGCTGTCAGTTGATGACATAACACTTCTGCAAGAAAAGATAACCAACGCCAACAACATTGTGCTATTATGCCACACTCGACCCGATGGAGATGCCATAGGTGCATGTCTGGCCATGAACGCTTATCTCTCAGGACATTTCGGCAAGGAGTCGGCCATCGTGGTTCCCAATGCCTTCCCCGATTTTCTAAATTGGCTTCCGGGCAGAGAGAGAATCGTTCGTTTTGATAAGCATCCAGAGGATGTCAAGCGAATGTTCAACCAAGCTGACCTCGTTGTCTGTCTCGACTTCAACATGTATTCGAGGATTGACGACATGGGTGAAGTGCTGAAGACTTCAAAGGCAGACGTGATTATGATAGACCACCATTTGGGCAGTGATTTGGATTGCTCGCTAAAGGTGTCTTTCCCAGAGGCCAGCTCCACTTGCGAACTGCTTTTCCGCGTGGTGTGGCAGATGGGCGGATTCGACGAGATGGCACAGAGGTTCGCCATACCATGCTATTGTGGCATGATGACAGACACGGGAGGCTTCACCTTCAACTCCTCACGCCCTGAGATTTTCTTCATCATCTGCCAGTTGCTCACAAAGGGCATAGACAAGGATAAGATTTACCGGAACGTGTATAACAACTATTCCTCATGGGCAATACGTCTGCGCGGCTTTTTGATGTCACAGAAACTCAATGTCCTTGATGACCTCCACGCGAGCTACTATACTATGACACGCAAGGACATGAAAGATTTTCACTACGTGCGTGGAGACAGTGAGGGGCTTGTAAATGTTCCATTGCAAATAAAAGGCATGAAGTGCAGTATATCCCTTCGCGAGGATGACCGCATAGACAATCGCATATGGGTCAGTCTGCGTTCTGTTGACGACTTTTCCGTGGAAGATATGGCAAAGCGTTTCTTCAACGGTGGCGGACATCTAAACGCAAGTGGCGGCAAGCTCGATTGCACCATGGACGAGGCCGTGAAAATAACAAAAGAGGCAATAAACTATTACTCAGAGCAATTGTGTAAGTAATTGTTTATTGCCACATCGGGCAAAATCATTTTGCCCTCATCGTAATCAATGGCACGAGCATCTCCTCCATGGAGATGCCGCCATGCTGGAACGTGTCTTTATAGTAAGACACGTAGTAGTTGTAGTTGTTGGGATAAGCGAAGAAGTTGTTGCCACAAGCAAAGGCATAAGACGTGCTGATGTTGGGCGACGGCAAGAAAGCCTTGTGAGGTTCCTTTATGGCAAACACGTCCTTGGAATTGTAAGCAAGGTTCTTGCCAAGCTTGTATCTAAGGTTGGTGTTAGTATTCCTGTCTCCGATTATCTTCAACGGCTTCGAGCATCTTATGGAGCCATGATCAGTTGTCAACACTATGGCGTAGTCGGTGTCGGCCAGCATCTTGAACAGGTCCGCGATGACCGAGTGCCGAAGCCATGAAAGCGTGATAGACCGGTAAGCGCTCTCGTTGTTTGCCAACTCACGCACCATTTTCGACTCGGTGCGGGCATGGGAGAGCATGTCTATGAAATTGATGACTACCACGTTGAGGTCGTTTTCCTTCAGCGCATTGAATTGTTGCAACAATTTAGACGCGGCATCAGAGTCGTTAATCTTATTATAACTGAACTTGTCGTGTCTGCGGAATCGCTCTATCTGCGTGCGTATCAGCGGCTCCTCGTTGAGGTTCTTTCCCTCTTCCTCATCCTCGTCTACCCAAAGCTCCGGGAACATCTGGGCTATCTTGTTTGGCATCAAGCCAGAGAATATGGCATTGCGCGCATACTGTGTAGCCGTGGGCAAGATGCTCATGTACATGTCCTCATGTATGTCAAAGTATCCACCAATCTCCTTTGACAACATGATCCATTGGTCCCACCTGAAATTGTCTATTACTATCATGAAGACTTTTTCACCCTTGTCTATCAACGGGAATACCTTTCCCTTGAATACATCTTGACTCATGAACGGGCATGACACATCTGTGTGTTTTCCTCTAAGCCTGGCGGAAATGGCATCCATCCATTCCATGTAATGAGACTTGACGTATTTGGCAAAGCCCAAGTCGGCCTCTTCTTTTTGCATGGCAAGCATCTCTGCCATTCCATTGTCTCCTGCGCTTAGATCCACCTCCCACCTGGTAAGCGTGCGGTAGACGTTCATCCAGCCATTAAAATCATCACAACTGTCTATCATCATGGCTATCTTCTGATAGTCGCTTCGATAGGTCATCTGCGTTACCTCACTCTCTATTTCCTTCCTGTGGATGTTCTTCTTCAGTGCCAACAAGATTTGGTGAGGATTGACAGGCTTTATGAGATAATCGGCTATCTTAGAACCTATTGCCTGATCCATGAGGTCTTCTTCCTCGCTTTTCGTGACCATTATCACGGGCGTCTGCGGTTGAATCTCCTTTATTTTCTGCAACGTCTCAAGACCGGTAAGACCAGGCATCATCTCGTCGAGCATGATAAGGTCGAAAGATTGTTTGCCACATTCTTCCAAGGCGTCCATGCCATTAGACACTGGTGTCACGTCATAGCCTTTGTTCTTCAAGAAAATCAAATGGCCCTTCAGAAGGTCTATCTCGTCATCAGCCCAAAGTATCTTTCCGTTGTTCATGATATTATCTCCTTAATCTCTATACATTAATTATTACATATTATCAGAAACCTTCGAGTTCATAATCCTCACTCTCTATGTCGAATGTCTCTTTCTTCTTTACTTGCCGTGGTTCCTTCTTGTCCTGTTTTACTTGTGGCTTCTCGGATGTAGCCACTTTCTTTTCGGTCGGGGCAGGCGTCTCTGCGGGCAGAATGGTTTCAGTCTGCTGATTTACAGGTTGCGCGTTTGAATTTTGTCGCTCAATATCCTGCGCAACGGTGACACCTTGAGGTTGACCGTCTGTCTTCTCTTCTGTTTTCTCCTCGCCAGCCACTGGTTCGGTGACAACATCTTCAGGTTCCGTGAGAAGTTGAGGCGTTGATGGCTTTATCGGCGCGAAATGGACGTCGTAAAACTTCTTGTAGTCGTCAAAGCTATATGCCACGCCAAGCAAAGGCAGGTTCTCCACGCTGATAATGAAAGGCCGAGCCTTGCCCATAAGCTTCCTCACTTGTGGTTGCGACAACAAACCCCGAGAATACTGCATAGCCTCATCATAATTGCGGAAGCCTGACACGTGCATACGGTGAAGGAGGTCATCATTGTCGATGGCGATGTCGAAATCACGGACGAGAAAACTCGTGAAGTTGTATTTCGCCACTTGGTATAACAGCTTGTTCTCGTTGACAGAGTCTGGTTGGTAGACCAACATGAATACGAACTGCGTATTTCGCTCGGCGCTCAACGGCTTTGCCTTCAATTGCTCACTTTCGCTCAAAGTCTCACTGCGCATGGCCCACACATTGCCAATGTCGAACTTGGCCCCACGCAACCGTCTGCCACTCTTCACGCCATTGATAATCATGCCGGCAATCTTTGCCACATCGCTCTCCGGGAACTTCTCCACAAGGCTGTCAAGACCTTTCAGGCATGCCTCGTCATCGCCTTCGTTCAGCTTATTCAGAGAGCCTATGAACATAAACTTGTCCCTGTTGGCACCTTGAGGGAAACGCGTCTCGGAAATACTCACGTTGGCATCAACCACATTATGATTGTCCGCCTTGAAAGCATCGTAGGTCGCCGCATAGAGAGAGTCCTCGATATGCACGCCATAGCGAGTGTTGACAACATAGTTGGGGTCGGAAAGCAAGGTCGTCCACTCGCTCTTGGGAAATTCCGCTTTAAGACTGTCGACAAAAGACTCAGCCTTGGCTTTTTGCCCTTTCCTTGAATATAGCAGGAAGAGATGGTAGAAAGCGTCATCCTTGTGCGCATAGTCTGGGTATTGACTAATGAGTCGGCTCAACGCCTTCTCACTCAGCGTGAGGTTGTCGAGCTTGTCCTTGAATATTACTCCACTGTTGTAAAGTCCATCAGCGATAATATCATCGCTCGCCTTCACTTGCTCTTTGGTGAAAGGAATCTGCGCAAGGTAATATTCACGTTTGTGAGGGTCGTTCAAGGCTTCGTCGTTAACCTTCTCGACGGAGTCCAATGCCTCTTGCGCGTTAAGAATGGAGTCGCGTTGCTCGTCGGAAATATCGGCAAGGTCGTATCCTTGCTGCTTCACCACGGTCTTGTTTATTCGTTGCCAGTTGTCCACGTTCTCTCGTTTGCCCCAAAGCATTTGGAATTGTTGTTTTCCTTTTGCCACGACCATGGGGTTATAGAAATACCATTCACTTGACTGTTGGCCAATGTTCAGATTGTTGGTATTGCCTTGGTTACCTTTCTTTTGCGCTTCGTCGCCAAAGGCGTCATCGTTGTTTTGTTGCCTGTTTGCCACTTCATTCTCAACCTGTTTTCTCTTTTCCTCGGCCTCCTTTTTCTTCAACGCCACTATTACCCTGTCTATAGCCATGTTGCGCTGCTCCTCGTCCATGCGCGCGAGGTTTTGCAATGAGTCTTGCAGATGAACGGCATCCGTGTAAGGTACAAGTTCATCAAGCACCTTCGAGCGGTTTGTCAGACGCTCGTATGCCTTGTTGTCCTTGTCGGTCATGCCCAATGCCAAGTTGTAACAGCGGCGGGCGTCAGCATATTGCTCACGTGTCCAGTATAAGTCACCAAGTTTTATAAGCAACGCCCCACGTTCAACGCCGGACCGTGTCGCCTTTTCGTTGCCGTTCTCGTATGCCGAGATTGCCTTGAGCGTGTCTTTCTTTAGAAGATATATATTTCCAATGGCGAAGTACACTTGGTCAAGGTATTCCTTGTTCTTATCCGATTTGGCCATACGCTTCAACTTGGCAATCATTCCATCCGATTTCTTGCTTGCCATCACCTCAGTCCTGGCTATTCGAGCGTTGAACTCCAACTGATAAGGTGGATTCATGGCAATAACCTTGCTATAAGCCTTGTATGCTTCAACATTTTTTCCTGCGGCTTGGCAAATCTGCCCCATGATAAACCATTCACGGGCCTTCTGTTTCCGCCTCTTCTCACGTCTTATAACGTTTCTAAGATATGGAATGGCAGATTTGTAATCATGGGTGAGAAGATAGTAGTCGGCAAGGGCAAGGTCCCAATCCTTGCGGGCTTGCCATGGAATGGAATCGCGCCTGCTGTTCCTGATCACATCCTCCGCGTCGTATGCGAGGTCATTCTCTATGTAGCACTTCGCCAACCATGCTTGTGCCCTTGAGTAGATGGCAGGTTGCGTGCGATAGAGCATGCTCATATAGGCGAAAGTGGATATGGCATTGTCAAGATTTCCTTCATGAAACTGCGAACGGCCCAAGAGCATCCAGGCTTTCCACATGAACGGGTTGTATTCCTTCCTTGATAGCCACTCCCTGTCACGGTCGGTCTTGCGCCTGTTCGATTTCCATTGTGGGCGTTGCTTTATGCTATGCCTGTCTATCACTTTCTCAGCTTTCAAGATGGCGCGGTCGAAGTTTGCCTTGCCAAGCTCCTTGCTGTTCTTGTTTCTTACGGTATAGAGTGGAATGAAATCGGTGTAATTATCTTGATTCCCGTTTTCCTTCTCCAACGAACCGTCCACATAAGCCACAGCACCATTATAATATGTGTTGTAGCGTGAGTTGAACGCCTGCCACCAACGCGTGGCGGCAGTGTTTCTCGCCGTGGAACAGCTCTCTATCACAAGAATGATGAAGACAGCCGTCAAGCCAATGACTGATATATGACGAATCTTGTTCAATGCTGGTAATATGTGTATTACATTGTTAAGTGGCGAGCGTCACGTACTCATCCTTGATGCCATCTGGCATATTGATACCCCTTAGAATCAAGCTGCGATTCCACGCCTTTACCTCATCATGGCGAAGGGTCTCCAACACTTCGGCAAACAATGTTGTCTCGTCCTCCGTGTAACTGTCAGATGGTCTGCCCTTGAAGGCGTCAAGTTCCTCGTCATCAAAGTATTCCACAGGCTCTGTTGCAGCCTTCAACATGCATTCTTGCTCGCACATCACGTTTTCAGGAGAGCAATGGGTACAGTCGCCATGCCCTATTACCACTCTTTGGTTTTCACCACGTTTGCGGGATACATAGCCAAGCACGGCGCAGAACAGCCCCAAGGCAACGAGCGAAAGCAGAAGATACCACATAATCCTATTCAGACTTGATTGTGAATCCTGCCAAACGTAGGTCATCCCAATAAGACGGATACGACTTTGACACAACCTCCGTATTGTTAATCCTCAGTCCTGGGAACTTGATTGCCAAGGGCGCGAAAGCCATTGCCATGCGATGATCCTCATAGGTGTTGATGGCTTCCATCGTTGCCTCGCACTTCGTTCCGTCCCATGTCATCTCCGAATCGTTTGCGACATTGATGACAAATCCAAGCTTGCCAAGTTCTTTTCGCATGGCCTCTAAGCGGTCTGTTTCCTTAATGCGAAGACTTGCCAAGCCCGTGAAATGGAATGGAATGTCAAGCGCACAGCAAGTCGCGATGATGGTTTGAGCCAAATCGGGACAATTGATAAAGTCGTAGGTCAATGTTGCCACGTGATCAAGATGGCGCGAGAGGGTCACTGACGTTGGTTTACCAGAGTGCACTTCTTTAAACGAAGTCTTGATTCCGAGCAACGAGAATATGTATTTAACAACTGAGTCGCCTTGCCGCGAACTGTCCTCAAGACCGTTCAAGACGACGTTGACAGAACCTGATGGATAAAGCGATGCCATCTCATACCAATAAGAGCTTGCGCTCCAGTCGTTTTCTATAAGATACCGCGAATCTTCGTAAGGCTTTGGCTTGACCTCAATGGTGTCTGTGCTTGCCCATTCCACGCTTGCGCCAAAGCCATGCATGACATGGATTGTAAGGTCGATATATGGACGCGAGACAATCTCGCCCGTCAAATGCAATGTCAACCCTTGCTTGGTAACAGGGCCAATAAGCAACAATGCCGAGATGAATTGTGAGCTTACATTTCCCGGTATCTCCAGTTTCCCGCCTAATAATGAATGACCGGAGATGTGGAGTGGGGGGAAGCCTTCCTTGCCCTCGTAGTTTATCGAAGCTCCGAGCATGCGGAGAGCGTCCACGAGAACTCCAATGGGCCTATGGCACATACGTTCCGACCCCGTTATCGTATGGTCGCCTGGTGTCACGGAGAGGTAAGCGGTCAGAAAACGCATGGCCGTGCCTGCGGCTCCAATATTGATAGTCTCTGGCATGTCCTTGAGAGCATTGACAACGGCGTGGGTGTCGTCGCAGTCAGACAAGTTGTTTGGCAACTGCCCGCCACACAAGGCATGGACAATAAGAGCACGGTTGCTTATGCTCTTTGATGCGGGAAGGTTTATTGTAGCTTCAAGATTCTTTGGGGCGATAATCTCGTATGTTGACATATCGTTTTAATTATTATTTTATTGTAGTTATCTTTATGTCCATAAGACCATTAAACGTCGCGGCTCTCGTAGTGCGGTATTTCTTCGGGCCAGGAATCAGCGGAGAATAGTAGAGCACATGCCTGATGCGCTGCTTTTGTTGCGGTGTTATCTTGAAACCTAATCCAACGCTGTAATCCATGATGTTGTCAGAGTCATATTCCAACCCCTCACAAGAATGACGCTTTAGCAATGGGTCAAGATACTTTTCATCCTTTCCCTCATACTCTAAATATTGAGTATACTCATATCGGTTGTACGAGTGGGTGTCTTCACAATAGTCGGTATCGGCACAAGAGTCCACTGGAGCCACACTGCCGTCGTCGTTAGCGTCACGCCTTTCCGTAAACACATGGTAAAGCCCGAGGTAATGGCCAAACTCATGGGCTAACGTCATCACCACATCTGCAGAAGTGTAAGTCGTCAACTTATGATTTGGGTTTGTGTATCGGTCACTTTGGTAATAGCCGCCATTTGGCGACGTATTGGCATACAGGCTGTTAATGGCCGAGCAATAGGCAAAGCTCAGATTGTCTTTCTTAACATTTGGTGTCGTCACAGTCCCCAAGCCTTCAAGCTCGTTGTCACCCTTGACGGAAAAAGGCATATGAGATATGCCGAGCGTTATTTCATTGCTGCTGGTGTTCTTGAAGTTGAACATCATCACGTTTATATACTTGTTTGGCTCCCAAATATATTTCACGTTAGCCCCGGTCTGGTCTTCCATGAATTTCCCCTCGTCTATGGGATATTCACCGGTGTATTTCACGTATTCCACACCTGGATGAGAGAGCTTCTTGCCATTTTCATCAGTCGTGGCAAGCACAAACTTTATGTTTACGTTCTCGCTGTTTCCGTAGACTCCACCTTGGTAAATCTCATTTACATACTGCAAGAGATTGCCAAGACGCTGATAAGGAATATATTGTGTTGGATTGTCACCATTGGCGTAGAGCACATGGAAAATCACAGGCAATTCATAAGTATAGCCATCGTTTATCGCCAATGTGTCCAGATTCTCATTGCCTCTGCCTGTTGTGGTCTCATCATCAGCAATGGAAGAACTGCTGCAAGCTTGAAGCAAAACAGCGACAAACGTCAACATTATGCTACATTTCCACATAAATATCGATAGTTCTAATTATCTGTTTTATTTTCTTGCAAATTTACTAAATTTGCTCTACACTAACGACTTGTGATGTCTATAATATGTTTAATTATATCAAACGAATAAAAAAGTTGGACGATTGTTTGGTGAATTGAAATAATCGCCGTACCTTTGCACTCGCAAAACGGAACGGGATTTAGCGCAGTTGGTAGCGCACACGTCTGGGGGGCGCGAGGTCGCTGGTTCGAGTCCAGTAATCCCGACTCTAAGCAAGATAAGCGGTTGATTTTCAACCGCTTATTTGCGTTTATGGCACAATCGGTCGGACAAAAGTCGGACACGAATATCATGGGTTGGTTATTAAGATAGGCCGTTTCCGCAAAAAGGAAATGGTTAAAAAAAATAATTTTTCAAAAAATGACGCAATCGCGGAAATAAAGAAATGGACACCACCTCGGCTTCATCTCAGCAAGGAGAGTTATGTCGATTTCATGGCCTATGACCCTCTATCAGGAAAGATGAAGCGAAAGAAAATCATGGTAGGCCGCATAAAGGGTAGGAGAGCGCAGCGGGAATATGCCGACGGCATTATCCAACGTCTGACGGAAAAGCTGCTTGGAGGATGGAATCCTTGGATGGATTCGAATAAAACTGCCGAATATACCAAATTTGATGTAGTCTGCCAGGATTATAAGACCTATGTTGCAAGACTTGCCAAGGAGGGAAGTCTGAGGGAGGAGTCTTTTGTCTCATACTGCTCTTACATGAAGATTTTCGAAGAGTGGACCGCGAAGAGTGTCAAGTATGTCTTTCAACTTGACAAACAGCTGATTTCTAAGTTTCTTGATTATGTCTTCATCGACAGAGGAAATTCCATACAGACCAGAAACAACTACCTTGCCTGGCTCAGAACCTTTTGCTCATGGCTGTTGCAGCGAGGGTTCGTCAATGAGAATCCGACCGCTGGTCTGGTGCTTGTCAACAAAAGGAACCGAGACAAGAACAGGACAACCATTGATGACAACGACCTGAAGCGGGTTCACTCCTATCTCGAGAGCAACAACAAACACTTTCTGTTGGCCTGTTATTTTCTGCATTACCTTTTTGTCCGTCCCAGGGAGATGTCTTTCCTGCGCGTGGGCGATATCAGTGCCAAGAGCAGTTCGCTGACCTTGCATGGCAACAGCACTAAGAACCGTAAGGGTGCCGTACTGACTGTTCCAAAGAAAGTGATGGCCCTTATGATTGAGCTTAGGGTGCTCTCTGAACCGTCCTCCTATTATCTCTTTTCCAATGATTTCAAACCAGGTGAGGAGAGGTGCAGCGAGAAACAGTTCAGAGATTACTGGAACAGACATGTGAGAAAAGACCTTGGTTTGCCTGCCGAGCTCAAATTCTACAGTCTGAAGGATACTGGTATAACAAACATGCTGAAGAGTAATATGGACGTACTGTCTGTCAGAGATCAGGCAAGGCATTCGTCGATATCCATCACCGATATGTACACTCCCACCAATGTAAACAAGGTCAATAAAGCCATTCTCGATTACGAGGATGAGCTTTAGAGTGTCCAAAAACTTTTAAGGGGAGCTATGAATCACTCACCGCTCCCCTTGAAAAAACAAAATTGAAAAATATATATTATGAAAGGAGATCAAAGTATTTCGTAGAAGTAGCCAGTCATCTCCTTGTCTATGCCGTCATCAGTGACGTTCATCTCTATCTTCTGACAGATATACCGCTTATTGTGGAAAATGAAGATTTTCGACGGGTCAGGTATATCGTCGGTGACGAACTTGAAAGTGATGAGGTCGTGTGCATCTACAGGGGTTGCCTTAAAGCGGCTGTTGTTGCCATCCATGCCTAAGTTCCCAAACGTCCGGTTGCCGTTACCGAACGTCCGGCCGGTATTGGCAGGCGTGTATTCGAGGGACAGCGACCCTCTTTCTTTTGACACGACGTAATACGGATAAAACCTATAGTCGGTGTAGAGCACAGGTGCACGGTAATCCGTATCTTCGTTGGTCAGCCGATCACTATAGACTACGGCGGCATGGCTCACCCTGTTGACGACGCAGTTGGCCTGAAACGCCACTGGCATTCGTGTGTCGTCACTGTCCTCTGATGTGGCGCTTTCATTGGATGTCCCTTCCATCGCATCCTGTACGGTGATGTAATAGTTGCCGTCATCATCCACTTCCATATCTTCCACCGAAGCCTCCTTCTCATTGGTAACGGACGGTACGACGATCCAACGGTCACCCATTCTGTCGATCAAAGATTCAAAGAACTTCTTTTGCTTATCATCGCCGTCGAGGTTTCGTCGCTGATACATGGCTGCCGGACAGATATTCAGCTGCTGCGAGCTGTCGCTGTTGATGTCCCGGATGATAGCGTTGAAGTAGCCGCATGCCGTCCGTCGCCATTCCGTCTCCTCGTTCTCCGGGTTGCCGTCTTTAGGAAGCTCTGCCCAGATATAATAGATGTGGCCAACCTTGAATATGGTGGTTCGGCGCTCCCGGTCGGTCATCTTCTCTGCCGCCGTGTTTAGCTCTGCTACTGTAGCATATTCCTTTGTCTTGTACTGTTTGAATACTGATTGCGAGATATACTCGCGCCAGTCGCGGTTGGCGGCACTGTCGAAGTTATACTCTATGTTCGACGTGACGAGGTTGTCCAGTCCGTCGTCATCATGCTCCACAGAGAAGCCATCCTCGCACTCATAAGATACCGTGTCGTTGGTCAGCAGTTCGTTGGTGGCAGAGATGCGCACGGTCTTCGCCACTTCATCGAAGACGAAAGAGGCATTGAAGAACTTGCGCAGCTCATCGATGAACTTATACACCGTCCAGTGTGGCAGAGCGTCCTTTATCTTCCCCGACTTGCAAGCAGAGACGATGACGAGACGGTTCCACGGATCCTTATCGAAGTCATTTTTCACGATGGCATAACCCTCATATTCCATCACCTTCCTGAGAACATAGAAAAGATATGGCTGAAGGGCAAGATTTATCATTAGGCGGAAGTCGCCCTTTAGTTTATGGCCATTCGTTTTCAACGTCGTCTCTTTCATGACTATCACGCGGTTGGCCTGTACGCGGTTGGTCTCATCGTTGACAGGCGCAAGCACCGCTACGCCTTTCTGACCGACAAAATTGGATTTAGTGAGATCGATGGGAAGATAGACAATCTTGTTATCCATCGAGAAAGGTACCGAGTAACCGAACTTCGGCAGAGTGGCCGTGTCAACACCACTGTCGAGGATGACCGTGGGGTACTCGATTTCATCGATGAAGTGCTTCTCGAATTTCGAGTTGTACTTGATACGGCTCTTGCCGCCCACTATCTGTACCTTCACTTTCTCCGGAGTGATGGAAGTGACGGTGCCCTTGCCCGACATAACGAGACGGTTGCCGGCATACAGTCGGCACGTCTCGAAGTCGGCAATAGTCTTTTTCACGTCGATGCGCTGTACATTGCCAAAGATCTTACGGTTGGCCGCGATATCCATCGGGAACGTGATATCATAGGTATATGAGCCGGAGTCCTTGACATACTGGTTCTCGTACGTTACCTTTATTTTGTCCGAAGACGACGGGTAGGCCATCTTGCCGTTGAGTGTGCATACTATCATCTCTATTTGTTGTTTTGAATGTTATCCCAGTGCTTCTCCTGTTTCTTGAAGTCTTCCATCGATACGTTGGCCGTGATGCCACCGTCAAGGAGAGAGCCGATTTTCTCAAAAGTGTCCCGTGCCTGCTGCAAGGCAGCAGCCAGCTCGCTGTTGTCGGTCTGTACGTTGACGGTGGGAGCCGACACCACTGTAGCTCCGCTGGTGCCCATTGCCCGGGACACATCAGCTGCTGTAAGCCGTCCGACGGTATTGTTGCGCTGTGCCACGTCGATGAGCCGTAGAGCAGGAAGCAGCTGCGGGTTGTTGACGGCGTTGTGGTTGGCCACGAACTCACCTTCGTGCACCACTCCGGCCTTTCGGCGGTAGCTGCTGCCACCTGTGAAGCCTCCCTCGTAGTAGCCAGCCTCCTCGGCTTGGTGTTGCTTCTTTATAGTGGCCACTTGCATTGCGCCGTAGGCCAAAGCCGCAGCTGCGGCGATGGGCGCAAGAATGTGACCCACCATAGGTATGGCAGCCGCCGATTTATAGGCACTGATAGCAGCCTCGGCAGTCTGCACTGTTGCCTGTGCTATCTCTATACGCATGGCCTTCTTGTTGGCCTTGTTTTTCTCTGCGGCTATCTTCTTGTCTCGCTCTTTCTCCAATTTCTGCACCTTCGCCGAATTGTTTCCGGCCTTGCTGATTCTCTGGTCGTATTCCTTTGATATCATGGTCACCTTATAGTCGCAGTTGGCTTGCGTATAGGCGACATCGGCTTGACCGAAGGTCTGTATGGTGTCCCACGCTGCTTTGGCCATGTCTGGAAGATTATCCCAGAGATTTTTCCAAAGCTGTTTCTTTGCGTCAGCCCATTCCTGGTCGTTTATGAGGTCCTTATCTTTTGCCTCCTTGAGCTTGGCATAAGCTCCCAGATAGGTGCCGATGGTTCCTGCTGCGCCTATCATGCCCTGGATTCCGGAGAAACCGTTCGGTGAAACCACGGGATTCTCTGACAGCCCAGCTTTGTCAAAGCCACGTGCAGCAGCGTCGCTCATCTGATTGTCGTCCTGCGCCTGCTTGGAGCGGTCTTCGTTTCGCTTACGGGCATATTCGGTTTCAGTGTCGGCCATCCACTGCTCGTACTCGGCCTTAAGAGCCTCCAACTCAGCTTCCAGTCGCTTGTACTCAGCCGAATCCTTATCGAGGTTCTTCATCTTTTGCTCATAGACTGAGACGATGTAGTCGAGTCCTGCCTTGATGGTGGCTTTCTGTTCTGCCTCCTGCTCATCGAACGACTGCTTACGGAACTGACCTTTGAAACGGTTATAGGACTCCAGCCACTTTTGTTGCCGCTTCTGTCGGTGGTCTTCGTCCTTGGCATCACGTTCGGCCAGAATACGCTCATACTCCTTAGTGCCTTCTTTATATAGGGTCAGCCGCTGCTCGTAGTAGTGCATCTCATTCTTAAAGAGAGCCTCGTCGAGCTGTTCCTGGTTCTGAAAGGCTTCTGCTGTGGGATCGTAAAAGGCAGCCTTGAGCTTGGCGGCCACGGTCTGACGTTCTTGCTCATAACCTTCCTCGGTGTCTTTGCGTATCTCACCCATGGTATCTGCAAGCGTCTTAGCTTGCTCATCACACACCTTGTTGTATTCGTCGCAGCCTTTCTTATATAATGCTTTGAGCTTCTCATAATAGGCTGTTTGAAGTGCCTCTTTGTCTGCCAGATAGGTCTTGTAGGTGATATTGCCCTGCTGATAGCTTTGTTCCTCCAACGCAAGCTCATGGTCAAATTGCTTTTTGAGTTTTGCTGCCGGATCTTCCGTATGGTTAATTACGCGAGTTGTACCGGTTCTTGTATTCCTGCCTGTTCCGCCGCTCCCAGACCCTCCACCGCTGCCATTATCAGACTCACCATCGATGCCGGCTCCGAAGTCACTGTCTTTCAAGGCAGCTAACTGGGCTTTTGTCGATACATTCTTGTTCATGTAATCATGAAGCCATTTGTTCTCTTCCTGCAAGGCCTTGTTGATGTTCTGATGGACTTTCAGTCTGGCTTGATCGTATTTGAGTTGCGACTTGCTTTTGTCGACGTTGGACTGGTTGAGGGTGAGTTCTCCACGGGATGCCATACCGTTGTCCCAAGTGTCGTACCAGTGCGTCTCCGATGCAGCCTTTTTCATTTCCTCTTTCTGGGCCTTGATGATCTTGTTCCGCTTTGCTATACCTTTTTCCCACGCATCTATAGCCCTCGCCTCGTCTATCTGTTTGGCGGCGTTTTCCTCTAACTTCTTGTTGATGGCGCGCGCCAATGCCACTTGGTCGAGCATGGCAATGTAGTCTTTGATTGCTTTGGTGTTGCTCCGATACTTTGCGCCTTCAGTGTTGAGTGTGGCAAAGTAACCGGGTACGATATTCTGCAGCTGCTTGGCAGCGTCCATGCGGTCTTTCATCTTCTTGGTGTTGTCCTCCACAATTTTCGTGAGCTGCTGCACCTTCTCTTTCTGCGTCACGGCACTCTTCGCCGCATCGTTCTGCATACTTGACAAGTCACGGGCTTTCATTGATGCAAGCACCGAGGCCGATGATTGTACCTTTAAGGCTTCCGTGCTTTCTTTCGAGGCTTTTACAAGACCATAGATAGCCACACCAACCACCGACAGCACGGTAGCAAGGGCAGTCCATGGGTTGGTCATGTTGGCTATCTTGGCGGCTCGCATGACGGCGACATAGCCTTTCACCCCATTGGTGATGAGAGCATATAAGGCCTGGAATGGAACGAGGGCCGAACGGAGCAGAAGCAGCGAGGCCGTCTTGGCTTTGGTCAGCGTTAGCTCTGTTTTGTCGAGAGCGACCTTGATGCGTTGCCAGATGATGTTGATTTTAAGTTCGGCGGTCAACAATTTGTCGGCCAGCCGTGCCCCGCCTATGGCGATGGCCACAACTCCTATCACTCTGGCCAGAGAAAGCAGCGTGTCCCGGTTTTTGAGTATCCAGGTGATAGTTTCTATCATTCCGAGTTTCACCTGACCAAAGACACCAGCCATTTGAGCACGTATAGGAGAGAGCTGCTTACCGAGCTCCATCTGGGCATTAACCATTCTTGCGTTGGCCTTGGCAGCACGGTCGGCAGCCGTCTCTGCATAGCCTCCCGTCTTCTCCATTCTCTCCTGGATGATGCTGATAACACCTTGCACAAAGTCGCCAGCCTCGGCGGTCTTCTCCTTAATCTTTTGAGCGGAGAGTCCGAGGTTGTCGAGAATCTTTGGGCTTTGGCGGGTCATACCGTCCACAAGGCTGTTCACCATGTAGTCGAGGCTCTCGCCGGTGTCCTTGGCTTGCTGTTGTGCAAAGGCAAGGAGCTTGCCGAGCTGCTCCACGGGCAGATCAAAGTTGGCGAACTTCACGGCCTGCTGCATCAGTTGCATATCGTTGACGGTGTTGTGGGTCTCCTTGCGGAGGTTCTCTAACAGTCCCGGCTTGTTAATGCGTCGGAAAGCTATCTCTATACCCTCGGCCTGCTTCGCCACTTCCATGGACTCTTGGGCCAGGCTGGTCACCTTGGAGATAACGCCGGAAACACCTTGCTCGAGGCCAAAGAAGTTGGTGATGGCAAAACCAATTTCATTAAACTTATGAAGCCAATCCCACTTATCAGATTTATTAACAGCCTCATTAGCCTGATAAACATTCTGTAGTTCTTTTTTAGCTTTACCAAGTTGTTCTGTGAGGAACTTCCATTCCTGCGAGTTCCTGGCAACGGTTCCGCTGGCCAGTTCCTTGTTGATAGCGCTGATGGTTCGCTTGATTTCCTTGACAGAAGAAGTGCCTAAGTGCTGAAGAACATGGTCGATACTCTGTGCTGTAGTGCGCATCGACCCGAGTTCCTTAGTAGACTGATTGAGGTCCTTTTTCAACGTATTGAACTTACTCCAGTCGCCAGCGTCGGCAGCCTTGGCCATGTCGGAGCGGATGGTGGTAATGCGTTTCTCCAGTTCGTTAATCTTACTCTTCGCCTGTTCGTCATTGAGGAAAATTCGAGTGGTAAAAGTTGAAGTCTTATCTGCCATAAAAAATGCTATTCTTGTGATTATGATGTCACAAAAATAGCATTTATCAATAGATAGGGAAAATACGGATTAAACCATGATTAGATGTCGATTAAGGGTTCTTCTTTATCTGGAACCCAATGTGAGGACTTAGAGCCTTCGTCTCGTTCCCAGTGTCCTTTGGGCTTGCGGGCTAATTTCTCAAGTCTCTTTTCCTCTTTCTTCCTCAAATACTCTTCCCACGCAGCCTTTTTCTGTGCCTCATTCGGATGGTAGTTGCCGAACACGAAGGCTACAAAAAGGACTACGCAAATCAGTAAGAAGAATGCCGCCAATATCTCGAAATAGATAATCAGTCCGTCCATACTCTCATCTTTTATCTCTGCCACAAATATACGAAGAATATTTGGATAACACAAGTTTTTACTACATTAATTGCAGTCAATATTAAGTCTTTTTCCTGATCTTCTCCAGTTCCTCCGCCTCACGTGCTTTTGCATCGAGTTCGGTGAGCGCACGCCAGCAATTAAGCGACAGCACTTCCTTTTCCTTGGTCGGGTCGCCACCCGTCAAGGCCCGGAGCTGCACATTGTACAGCTCTATGAAGTTGACATGCTCTGGTTCTCCGTCTTCTACGGTGGTTTTCTTGAAGAAATGGGGAAAGGCACCGGCCATCACGTGCTTAATATGGGCATACCAAAGCATTGTGCCAATACGCTCTCCGGGAGTGAGAACGACCTCATCAACCTTTCTGCCGGCATCGTCAACGGCATCACCATGACCGGCTGCCCTGCCTTTCCTGTCATGGTAGAGCCACATGGCCACATTGTCCAACCACTCCATATTCTTATCAGCTATGAAGTTCTGGTAATATTTCTCGGCATAGAGATATTCTTCGAAGCTGACTCCATCCTGCAAAAGAGCATCGGCCGCATGGAGGCCACAGACTGCATCCAACCTACAGTCCATGTCCTCCAATTGGTCGATGAAATCAAACTGGTGTATGAAGCTTTGCATCTCTGATGTCTTGATATAGATGACGCGCTTCTTGCCGTCCACCATCGTCCAGAACTTCCAGCCGAAGCGGGTGTGCCGGATGACGTGAAGACCGCAGAAATAAATCAGCATGTACGTCTTGATGGCCGTCGATTCCTGCTCGATGGCCATGAGGTCAAAGACGATGCGCAGCTGCTCCTGGCTCAGCTCCCGCCACGACGTGGGAGCGGTGAGGTTGATGGTCACTGTGCGGCTCTTCTCATCCGTTGAAGACGTAGCCTGCGCTGTCCTTGCTGTTCTGGTATGGCTCATAGTGGTTGGCTTTATAGGCGATGCTCTCGCGGTAGAGTTTGAACGTTTCTTTGTTGTCTTCGCTGTCGAGGATGCGCATCATCCGGCGATAGACGGGCTGTTTGAGCGTGGCCACGCCTTTCATCGCCCAGGTGTCGGTAAACCGGATGATGCAGGCGATGACCTCGCGGTAGGGCTCCAGCCTGTTGGGGTCGGCGCGGCGGAAGGCATCGAGGATGTCGTCCATCTGGCGGTCGCCCATCTTCGTGCGCAGCATCTCATCGGCTTCCTCGATGGTGGTCTTGTAGTTGTTCCATTCGGTATAGGTGCCGTTGCGGTGGGTCTCGAAGAAATAGGTGTATTCATCATAGACATGATTGATGAAGTGGCGGGCCTGATCCGTAGCTCCCCAGTTCTCGCTCCGCAGCCCGTTGAGTGTCATAGCCAGTGTCTTCCAGTACTGGGTGCGCAGCTGTCCCTCCAGGGCATCTACGCGCTGCTTGCTTGCCGGAGCGAGGTTGTCGTTGCTCACCACGCCGAAACCGGTGGGGGTGAGCACCAGGTCAAGCTGACGAAGCATGCTGAGGAAGGCCGACAGGCACACGAGCTGCTTGAACCAATTAACGAGCGAAGAACCTTCGCCGAGGTCTTCCATGCGCTGCATGCCAGCCACGCCGAGCAGGACATCCTTACTGAAGGAAAGTTGCCGTTCTATGGCTGGCTTCACGCTCTCATATACGCTGTCATTGGCAGCCGCTCCAACGGGCAGGGCCTGTTCGAAATCACTCTTGATTATTGTTATCTCCATTGTCGTCTGAGTTTGAGTTTCCACTAACTTTCTTGGCATCCTTGTTTTCGTCGAGGGTGGTGAGCATGAGCATCGGCACATCGACGGTACACCGCTCTGACCATCCGTTGTAATGCAGGATGACGTGGTAGGGCTTGGCCATCACATCGTGGTAGGGTTTCTCCAATGCCTGTTTGAGGGTGAAGAGCTCGCGCTTATCAGAGCCTGAGTTGTTCATCTGGCTCTTGCCGGGCGTGGCTCCTACGAGGTTGGGATGCACGCCGTAGGCAAAGCAGAGGGCGTTGGCAGCCTCCTGCATGTCGTCACTCCAGTTGCCGCCCTCCTTCTTCGACGGGTCGTTGAGATTGACGATGCGCACCATGCGGTTCTCCTTGCCGTTGGGGTCGATATAGTAGCCGGTGATGAGGGCCTTACCTGCATTCTCCACGCCACACACGAAGTCGACGATGTTCTGCCGCTCCTGCTTCTTGCGCTCCTCACGCTTGACCGGGTCCTCGATGTTCTCGTTGTCGCACACGTTGTCCCAGTATTCCTCGTGTACCTCAATCTGCACACGCGGCGCACTGGTGTTCTTGATCATGAACCGCTTGCCGATGCCTATCAGGCGGTAGATGTCGTACCACGAGTCGCGGAAGATGCTCGAATAATAGGGCACGGGATAGTACTGATAGCCCGGTGTGGCCATGCGTGAGAGGATGGCGAACTTGCGGTCCTTGGTGGGCTTGTTATGGATGAGTCCCGTGGCGGGGTCGGGACGCTTGCCCATGCGCACCTCAAGGTCGCCGAGAGGGTCCCAGTAGTCAAGCAGGGGGATGGCCTCGATGCGCTTCTCGTTGAAGTGGCCGACGCGGAAGTCGCCGAAGAAGACGTGCTCTATCTTTCCCGACACGGTGGAGGGGGCGTACTCAAAACGGCAGTAGCACGCTTCCTTGTGGCGCACCTGGGCTATCTGCGAGCCGTCACGGGTGAGGATGATGCAGGTCACGGAGAAGTTGTACATCTGCATGTCGGTGCACTGCTCGGCGAAGCACTCCTGCAGGGAGTTCCTGAGGCAGAAGTCGCGGATGTCGGGGTCATCGACATCTTTCTTCTCCTTCCTGTCGACGAAGCGCAGCCCCTGACCGTAGCAGCAGATGGTGTTGAACTGCTGGCACTGGGCGGTAATCATGTTTTCCAACACGGCCTTGCGCAGCTGATGGGGCAGCATGTCGTCCACGCCGAAGGGCACATACTGATAGCCACGCCCGTTGATGGTCAGCGGACGGACGTTCACCGTGCCGTCGTCCTCGTCAAACACGTCGCTGCTGTCGCCTCCGTACTCCTCGGTGATGGAGTTGAAGGCTCTCGCACTGGCCACGCCCTGGGGGATGATGCGGAAGTGCTGTACGCTGCCGCTTTGGCCGGTCTTCACAAGTTCTAAGTCGTTATTGCTCATAGATATACTTTCATTCCGTTAACTTCATAGATGAATATTTCGGGCAGCAGACGCATCTGGTGGCTCATGGGATTGATGATGCGCATGTAGCCGCCCTTCCAATACTGATGGTGGACGAGCCATCCGCGGTACTCCACCCGGTGGCCGTCGCTGCGGAAGGCTTTGATGTTCACCGTCTGCTTGCGCTGGTAGGCGAGGTCGAGGTATCGCTGCATCTCGCTGAAATGGATGCTTCTCTGCTTCTCTTTCATACCGCAAAGATAACGACGAATAGACTGCAATAAAAATACAGTAGAAAAGAGATGAAAAAAGCCACCGGCACATGTATATTAAAACAGGAAAAGGGGCACCGGCCTCACGGTCAGTCCCCCCCTAAGGATTATGGTTAAAAAAATGTCTCCTAAACTCGGAAGTCCATGTCGCGCCAAATGGCCCATTTCACCGTACCGTCCTCGACGGTGGTGGTGCCGAACTCGTGCATGAACATGTAGTTGGCGATGACGCGGATGTCCATATAATACATCGGCTGCAGGTCATCGGCAATCTCGTCCGACGACTTCGGGTCGAAGACGAGCTCTGTGCCCGTCACGCCCTTGCCGGGCAGGTTGTCGCGCGTCTTCATGTACTCATCGAGCAGCTTGCACTGCATCTTCTCTTCCTCGGTGCGGTCATTCTCTTTCAGCCAGTCGAGAAACTGTTTCAGGTCCTTGTTCATTGTTGTGCCCTCCTGATCTTCTTTAAGTCTTCCTTCATGTCCGACAGGCTGATCATCCAGTCGGTGAGCGTCTTGCGCTCTTCCTCGCTCTCGCTATCGCCAAGCTCCATGAGAAGACGGTCCTTAACGTCGTCCATTAACTCTATGCGGTTCTGCAGAGTGTCCACGTCGCAGAAGTCGCCAAGCAAGGCAACGGCCTTGCCGTCCAAAAGCAGCTTACTCATGCCTCGCCTCCTTCCTTTTCCGGATGTGTCATGTTGAGCTTTATTGCTTCAACATCGATGATTTTAGAGGCTTCCGCAGCAGCTTTGATGAGTCCGTTCAGATGCTGATTGGTGGCCATCGCCGAGATCAGCATCTTCAGCTGGGCAAGTCCGCCTCCTTCCGTGTGTACTTTCATGCCTACGATGTCTGTGCCGAGAACTTCGGCAACCTCTACGTGGAGCAAAGTTCCCTTTTTAAGTTCCGCGTTTATCACCTTTTCCAGGTTCTCTTTCAATTCCTCGTTCATGCCTCGCCTCCTTTCTCGCTCTTGTTCAACCGGTACACAATCCATCCGTTCACGCCCATGGCAGTGATGCTCACCAGTGGATTCTGCTCCACGCACACTGCCGCCACTACCATGGACAGCGGGAACACGACGCCGATACGGATGGCCACTCTTCGCGTCACCTCAAACTCGGCGATACGGCTGTAGAACGCTGACCGCGTGTCGAGCCACTCGTTGATCACTCTGCCCGTACTTCTCATCCTCTCTCGGAGGCTCACCGGCTGACGGACCTCAGACGCGGTGAAGTTGATTGTTGCTTGCTGCATAATGCATCGTTCTTTAACCTATCCCGGATAGCCGGGCCTTTGTCTTGGCAGAATAGAAAAGCGGCTGCCGATTCCGCTGGTTAAAGAACGATGACTTCACCCGAAGGGCTATATCAAATTCTACGGAATGGCAACCGCCAATATTTTTATCTACGAGTAGTTACTCGCGTTTTTTGTCGGGCATAAAAAAAGCCCGACCGTGATGTCCGAGCAATGACCGCTGCTCCCCGGGATGGACTACCATCGTTCTTAAACCGATGGCAAAGATAGGGAGAAAAAGCGGAACGGCAAAGGAAAATGGTGGAGAAAATGAGTTTCACCACCATTTTTAACATTTCAGCCCCACAATTCCAATCGAGGAGGTGCTTATTGCACATAGGTGAAGCTATTTGTTTTTATTCTTTTCTAAAGAAGAAGCAAGTGACTCGTCTAATTGCTTTGTAATCTTTTCGAACACATTTTTTGAAATGCGGGATGAGATTTCCTCGACTTGTTCTGGGGTCAATAAAGTCCCTTCAATTTGCGATTTAGGACTTAAACTGCTTATCATTATGCCTGTCATAGAAAACCTCCTTACTTAAAATAGTTGTTGAAAAATGGAGCATTCAGCTCTGGTCTGAAATAATGCTTCCTGTTTATCCACACGAATCCGTCGCCTTTCGATATTACGGCAACATCTACAGGGCCACCAACGGTCTCTTCTCCCGGCTGCATTCTCCTTACAAGAGAAGTAAGGGAAATGAAACTTTCTGCCATATTTGCCATATCCTCTTTGTCCAATGATACAACCGTATTCAATAAAGGAACTGTATAAGTGTCACGCATCTCTCTGTTGATTTGATATGTTATGTCACGGATGACGGAATTTATATCAAGACCTTTGATGGCTGAGGACACAGTAGCAGTCGATGGATCTGCGTCCAGTTTGTTGGTAATGGCTTTAGAAAACGACTTGATGGATTCCTCTATGACGTTATAAATGATGTCTTGAAAAGACGGGTTGATGCCACGGATGATAGTTTGCGTCACATCTACCTGGGCAAAAGGACATATTACCGCGCTGGATCCATGTTCTGAGATGATGGCAATATTATTTTCATCCACGAAATAACGCAAGTGATCATCAATCCCAAATAAAACACTGATGGGATACAGAGAAGGGTATATATCTGACTCCCCATAGCCGACAAACACCAAACCTGTGCCTAATGAATTGTTCAGACTTGCCGACAAATAATAAAAAAAGGACTCACATAATACATCTTGGAAGTCCATTCCATTAAGCTTGGCATAATCCTCTACTTCTGCGAGCGCAATTTTTTTAAAAGCATCATACTCATATCCGTCGAATTCTGGACATTTTAGGGTCTGTTTATTGCTTTCCATGCAAATCTGAAGTTTCTCAACCAATACATCGGAGGTTTGTTCTTCAGGCTTCATTCCCTTTTCGCGAAAAATCTCATTTCTGCAAATGTTTACAAACGAGTCCAATTGCAATCTCAAAAACGAGCGCTGGGTCTTGTCGTCGCAAAAGAAATGGCGGAAATGAAGAAAACGTATGAAGTCATCAACGTAATCTTTAAGAAAGGGAAACGCCTTTTCTCCAAGTTCTTTCCTGTATTCTTTAATGATGATGTCCCAGGGCACACCCATAAAAGCAGCATTACTATACGTCATAACAGCCACGGGGTGGTATTTCGATAGTGTGAAGATCTTATTCGCACTATTCACCACTTTGTGGGTGTTGCCCATCGTCACCGCACTGTCTGCGGCAATTGCCGCACCGTGCTTGTTTAATACTGCTACGATTGCTGTCATACAATGTTTTCCTTTTATAATACAAATATAGTCTGTTTATCTCAATCAGCCAAGTTCCAACAGGTATTTGGGCTTATCGTCCTGCCTTTGCATCTCGTTCATTATCTCTGTCCAACCCGGCATAGCTAAATCTTTATGTTGTCAACACTACTGTAAGAGTGTACTTCATAATTATCTTTATCATATCGCGATATAGCCTCATAACTTTTCTCAAGGCTTGTATTGTCTTGTTTGCACGATGAAGTGTTGGTCATCGCACACAATTGTTTTATTTCTTTAGAAATGTCCATATCGAAATATTTTAACCTTACTCTTATAATTAAAATGCAAATATAGCATGTTTGTTTTAAAGGTGCAAGACCTAACTGTCATTTTTATCTTATTTTTTGTTTCAAATATGATAAACAAGGTCTACAATGGCAAGGAAATTATCTCCGATTACAACGGCAGAGGTAAACAATCTTTCTGAGATTGCAAAGGGTAAAGTTGGAAAAGCGGAACGGCAAAGGAAAATGGTGGAGAAAATGAGTTTTCACCACCATTTTTAACATTTGGAGGGGTGGTGAAGTTCGTAAAACTCATTTAATCCCTCAGTCCCAAGCTCTTTTTCTTTCGGTCGAGAATCTTTTTCTTAAACATGGCCATCTTTTGCAATATCGTCACGCTGTCATCTTTCCGGGAGATGAATATATTCCTGTCAAAGATAAACTTCAAAATTGTATCTCCACTCACCTGTTCAAATGAAAGATTACCCATGGTGATAATGTCAAGGCCGATGACAAATTCAGCTGCCCCTATGGCATCCGGCAGTATTGCGGCTTCCACGTATGCCATATAATCCCTGTCTCCTGGCAGAGCGAAGCAGAGTGTTGTCATCCGCCTCATGTTTCCATTTGCTGTCGCAGAATGCATTTCACTTGCCTCTTCCAATCCCAGCTCGTTGACAATTCTTTCTGACACGAGCGATTGCGAAGCCCCAGTGTCCCATAGCGCATTGACCACCATTGAACTCTTTGTGAGGTTGTTATACACTCTCAAAGGTGTCACTATGCTCAACGGCTCCTTGCCTATATTATAGATGAACACATTGTCGGGGATATACTTATTTACCATATGCTTTGACCCTTTATTTGTTCCCTTCAAACTTCCTTATCAGGTTGTAGATGGTATGGTAGGACCTCCACTTGCTGTTGGTGTCATCACCCGTATGGATGAAGTAGTCGTGGTTGAACACGAATTCCATCAGTGTGCCTTCCTTTGTGCGCGTGAGTGAGAAGTCGCCCATGGTAATGATGTCAAGGCCGATGATGAACTCTACGCCAACGGAGATCTTCGGCACGATCCGGGGATGGAAATAGGTGTACCACTCATTGTTGCCCGGAAAGGCGATGGCACAGCCCATCTCGCTCGGCATCGTCTGGCCAACGCCGTCCATCAGTCCGGCTGGACGGCGCGACACGCCAAGGCTGTCGGCAAGCCGTTCTGACATTACCGAGAACTGGGCGCCGGTGTCCCACATGGCATCGAGTACTATGCCTTCCTCATGATACTGGTTCTCTATTCGCGCAGGGGTCTTCAGCAGCCCGCTGCCATCAGGGAAGAAAAACTTCAGCCTGTCTTTCTCACTCGTTAAGTCTGTCATACCTCAAATTGTTATTATTGATGCTGCAAATATAACCATTCCTTTCTAATTTTCCAACGTTGGGAAGAAATAAATCGAAAAAGCCTCCCACGCATCACGCGCAGGAGGCTCCAAGAGTTCATTTATTTATTTCATCTGCGCATGACGCACAGCTAAAATCTTACAAGGGAAATATCAGACAACGTCTTGCCCAAATCCCGTATGCCTTTCTGTATTTCCTCGATCCTTTTCTCACTCGGTTTCTTACTGCCTGAAATATATTGGCGCATAAGAGAAGGGTTAATACCAATCTGTTTGGCTACCAAGCTCGCATTGAGGGGAAATTTATCGAAGAATGCCCAAATGTCATATTTGAATGCCATTTCCAGCTCGGGCATATCAACACCATCTATGTCAATGTATTCCTGCCGAGCATCAAGCAAGTCTTTGACAGCTGCATCTACGGTAGGACCATATCCGGAAAGACCATGCTTTTCATCAACATCTTTCTCCAGAAAGCAAGAACAATTTCTCACTCCCGGCTGCTTCTCTGCAATAACTGTCACCTTCATATCTTTTCTGTTTTATGTTCTATATAAAAAGAGTTCTCGCAATCATTCCATTCATTACTGAAAGGTTGCCAGCACTTTCGCGCTGGCATCCTTTTAATCAGTACCAAAAAGTTGCATCATGATCTTTTTACGAAGACCTGTGCTAACTTCCTGTGCGTCATGTCTCGGTACCATTGCGGTGTGTCCGTTATCCGGATTCAACCACATGTCGTGCCGAGAACCGTGTCTTTGCAGGCGGCATCCCTTTTTAAGGAGTAGCCTTTTAAATTCACTGGTTTTCATACACAATTGAAATGAAATAAAATAAAGAACTCTTTGTCTTAATGACACTGCAAAGGTAGCGAAAAAGTTACATTCCGCCAAATTCCGAAGTAACTTTTTTGCTACCCAATTAAGATTTAACATTTCACCAATGACAAAGGCCGGCAGCCTCACGGATACCAGCCTTCTGAGAATGTTTAATTAATCTTATTGTATGAATTTCACTTTGCTGCAAAAGTAATAGGGGCGGAGATTAAATGTGGCCGGCGCTCCGCCCCTAAAGCCAAGTACCTCTGGATGTAAGTTGGTGAGCGCTTGAACTTCTGTTTCAAAGGTAAGCAAATTATAGGATATTTCCAACGTTGGCAGGAAAATAGTTACAGATTTCCCAACGACATGGCGGCATTGGTATTACCACCGTTATGTCTGGCCAGTGCTGTGGTATCACCGAACATGGCAGCGAGGGCATCGGAGATCAAACCCTGGTAGGCATCGCCGTAGAACTGAGCCTCGAAGTCGTTCAGGCGATGGATGCTATAGAGGTACTTCTTCATGAACCAGTCGCGCCGCTGGCGGTGCCCCTTACCTTTGTTCCACTTCTTGCCACGCAGGAACTGCAGGCCGTTCTCATCATCCTTGCCGCTGTTGCCTCGACGGTAGCCATTGCCGGTACCAGCGGCCACATAGATGCCATACTCCAAGAAGTGATGCTCTATGGTGGTCGGTGTACCGGGATGAAGCACGCCTGTCAACGACTGATACAAAGCGCCCGTGTCATAGACGGGTGGCGAGAACTTCATCATCTTCTCCTGCCAGATCTTCACCATGAAGTCGGTCCACCGCTGCTCGTACTGCTCGCGGTCCTGCTCCGTGAGGCTACCCCTCAGTCCATTGTCTGCTGTCATAAGTCAGGTCGATTGGTTCGTCGTTCTCCACCATGAAGTAGAGTCCCGTAACGCCAGACATGAGGTATTCCGGGAACTCGTTGCTGTAGATGCGCTCCACCTGCATGTATTCCAGCGCGTCGCCGCAGGTCATCTCCTCGCGGTCGTGGATAAGACGGGAGTGCATCTGCCGGAAGATGGCGCGGCAGAGGTTCAGCTGCTGCTCGCGGTCGGCCATGTCGTCGATGCGGTAGGGGGCGACGATGAAGACGGTATAGACGCTCTTGCGGAAATAGCCCACTCCGTTGGAGTAGGTATTCTGCGAGGTAGTGTCGTCAACGAGGATATACTTGGCTGTCTTACGAAAGTCGCTCATCATGTCCTGCATGCCGCCGAGACCGGAGCACCGCCCCACCTTGAAGCCCTGCTCTGTGGCCAGCCTGTTCTGCCTTGCCATCGTCTCGAAATAGTCGAAGGCATTGAATATCGTTTCCTGAGCCATATCACTCTACCTTGATATACTGGTTGTACCTGATGGTGGCGTGGGGGTTGAAGTTCACAACTTTCACCTTGTAACCTTTCGTTCCCCATCGCCACCAGAGGAACTTATGCTTATATTCCCTATATACGATGGTCGCCACTGAGTCGCTGACCGTATAGACGATCGTCGTGTCGGGCGGTTTCATACTTAGTGTGAAGCGGGCCCAGCGGTCGGCATACTCATAGCGGCTGTTGGCCTTTGCCTCCAGCCTGACGGTGTCGTGGATGGCGGTGCCACTCAGCTGCTGTGCCTCTATCTGCCCGAGCCTTAGCCGTAGCTCCTTGATGAGCTGCTTATCGGCCAGCTCTGTCTTATAGGTACTCCGCTCCACGGGGATGGCCGCAGAGGTGGCCACAGGGATGGTGTCGCGGATGGTATCGTATTGGATGAGCGGTTCTATCTGTGCATGGGCGAGCTGTATTTTCAGCTCTTCCACCTTCTGCTTGCTCTTTTGCGAATCATTCCATGCAAGGACAACACCAACGATGGCCATGATGAAAGCGAGCAGGGATAATAGTGTGTTCTTATAGTTTTGCATACTCTTCCTCCGCATTAAAGCAAGGGCAGGCCTTCACCCACTCCGCAGGTTCTATTTTCCCGTCATGGTTCAAATCGGGCGATAGGTCGCGGTGACCGCAGATGCGGGCACCGGGGAACTGCTTCTTTAGCTTCCGCAGCAGGTCGGCGAGGGCTCTGCGCTGGGCCGGCGTGCGTGTGTCCTTAGGGGTCTTGCCGTCAGCGGACACGCCGCCTACATACACCACACCGATGGAGTTGGCGTTATGGCCATACACGTGAGCACCAACCTCGGCCACGGGACGGCCTTCATGGACGCTGCCGTCACGATACACCACATAGTGGTAGCCTATCTTCTTCCAGCCACGGGCGCGGTGCATCCTGTCAATGTCGGCCATGGTCACGTCATGTCCCTCGGGCGTGGCGGTGCAATGTACTACAATCAGATTAATTTTTCTCATTGTTATGTTTGTTTAGTTTGTTATCCACATACTGCTTCACGTCGTTCTTCACCTGTCCCATCTTGGTGTTGATGGCGAGCGAGATGCCGAAGATGCTGGCGGCATATACAAGTGCCTGGGCGATGTACCATAGTACGGAGTCCTCAATCTTGTAATGGTTCAGGAAGAAGCATATAAAGGCGAGGACGACGGCGGAGACAATCATCATAACTGCCGTGGAGTACTGTATCTTTTCTTTCGTGTCCGGTGTCATAACTGCTGTTTTTTTTGATTACACGGCAAAGATAAATCAATATTACGCGACAGGAAAATACATGTGTCCCGCCCTTCAGGGCGAGGATCAGCGGCTGGGTTCCGTAGGCCGCTGCTTCGCAGCGGCGAAAGGCCACCTTTCCCTTGAAGAATGCCCCTATGCCGTCCTTGTTATTACCCCGTCCTTCAGCACCCACGTCTGCCCGCTGTTGTTAGTGTTCAGCGCGTTGAGTATCTTGTTTTGCGTCGTCTCCGAGCACCCTGATACCTTTACTATAGTTCCAACTTTACCAATATCTTCAAATACTGAACTATTAATAGATGAAATATTATCAAAATTAGCTCCAGAAAGATCAAGTTCTATAAGTGAAGGTAAATTACAAAATGAAGAATACAGTACTCTGACTTTACTCCATTCCATTCCTCCAGCATATATATATTCTAACTTTGAACAATTTGTAACTGATATATCTATATTAATATTATTTTCAGCTGTTTTTTTTGGAGCAAACTTAATCCCATTTAAATTTATCTTAGTTAAGCTATCACAGTTATAGACTTCATACGCCATACCTTCATATATAGTAACTTTAAAGCTATCTATTGTAGCCCACTGAGAATCATAGTAAAATATATGACTCGCATATCCGTAACCTCCAAATGGCGTTAGATCTAAATCATACTTTTTATTAGCGTCTGATGTACAACTTAAAGTCTGAGCGTTACCTTCTGCATCATAAAAATCATATGCTTGTAAATAATTATTAGCAAAAGTTGCTTTACCGATAATATGCCCCTCGGGGTACCCCTCCCACACGAGTTTCTCCCCAAGGTATATCTTGCTGAGTTTCTTGTCTCCGAGGTACATTGTCCCTACTTTCTTCTCGCCTAAGTATATCATCTCTTCCTCCTTTCTCTATTCCGGAATACAATACAGCGTGCTACTGTCCTTCGCCGCCAGTGCCGCGTAGTCACCCTCCGTCGTCAGCACCACTTTCGGGAGCTTGGTAACCGTAGCATGTAAATCGCTAAGACCCTTTTCAAGGCTTCGGATGGAATCAGTATTGCTTTTGACCCCCGAAGTATTACTCTCGACCTTCGGGGCAAGCTTTGATATATCATCTCTCAAGGTATCATACCCGTAATTGTAGGCTTCTCTGTCTACATAGTCACCCAACTTCGTATTCAAGTCCGTCTGTGTCACATACTGCCCGTGCGTGTGCGTCGTGATGTCGCCCGTCAGAACAGCCTCCACAGCTGCCTTGGTGACCTCACCCGGATCGCCCTGGTCACCCTTCGGCCCTTGGATGCCCATATTGCCTTGCGGACCTTGTTCGCCCGTGTCGCCCTTGGGTCCCTGGATACCCTGCGCTCCCGTGTCGCCTTTCTCGCCCTTCTCACCCTTCAGATAGTCAAAGGTAAAAGTCGCCCCGTTGATCGTCACCGCAGGTGTTCCGGGCGTGTTGATATGCGCACCTGCCGCGACCTTGATCGACGGAATGCCTCCAGTCTCGCCCTTCGGACCCTGCGCTCCCGTGTCACCTTTCGGGCCCTGTGCACCAGTCTCACCTTTCGGTCCCTGAGGCCCCGTGTCACCCTTGACATAGACTTCCGTCTTCGCATAAGCCTTCTTTGCCCGGTCGTATCGGTACACGTAGTTGTCCGGCCCCACATACGTCGGGTTGTCCGCCACCTCGCTGGCACTCTTAGCCGCATTGCTGGCAGCCGTAGCCGCGTTGTTGGCGTTATCGATCACAGTCCCCACGCCGTTTACCCGCGTCTCCATAGTGCTCACGTCACCGTTGAGCTTGTCAGCCTTCGCCACCGCGCTGTCAAGCGATGCCGCCTTACTGTTTGCGTTGTCCGCCGCAGCCTGAGCGTTACCCGCCGCACGGTTCGCCGACTGCACCGCTGTATCCACCTTAGCCGTGGCAGCGTCCACCTTAGCGTTAGCCGCACTGATAGCGTCCGCCGTCGTCGTGGCCACATAGTCGCTCCACGTCTTTGTCGTCACAACCTTATAGGCTGGTGTCCCGCCGCTCGTCACGATGACAGGAAGCGATATACCCGCCGCTGTCTCTTCGGCCGTCGCCGTTTCCAAGTCCGTTATCGGGAAGCCGTAAAGCTCCGATTGGTTAAGTTTCTCTATTGCCATATCTGTCTGTTTTTATTTGTTTATCTCCGTTCTGTCTCCGTCCCTTCCTTCCCGCAGTCTCCGGCCGCTCCGTCCGCCTTTCTCCGCTCCCGTTCGTGCCGGGTTCCGTAGACCGCTGCATGGCAGCGGCAAAAGCCAGCCTTGGATGTCCTACACCTTGAAGTATCTCATCCATTGGAAGTGTTTCCTTCTCCTCGTATAGTTCATATCCATCTCGTTCTCATAGCATTCTCTCTCAAATGATATGGATCGGTAGGCTTCACGCCAACAGCGCTTCTTAATAAGACGGAAGAGAAACTCTAACACATACAGCAGATAGAAGCCTATAATGAGAAGCTCCTTCTCCTGCGCCCAATGAATGCACTCATGGTTGAGGTCTTTCTTGCTCATCGTGCAACCCTTGCGGACAAACACCATATTAAGAATGGTGATAGCCTTGTACCCCTTTGGGGGGATGATAGTGTTTGTAATTACTTTCATGTTATTCTCCAGTAAATAGTCCTTCTATGGCATACCAGGCACCGCCGATACTCTTGAACTTCACAAGGGAGTTCTGTTGTATCATGACTGAGCTGTCTATAAAGTCTGTATAATTTATCCACTTATCTTCGACCGTTGCCACATTTTTATAATCATTCAGGCTCGATGCACCGGCCTTCAATACGTTAGCAACATTTTTCTTCGCGTAGAGATGATCTGAGGTATTTGCACATTTGACAAAGACTTTGTACGCGTCGACAGACAAACGTGTATCCGTAAAAGTCCGTTTGCAGAATATACTAATTTCCAATCCATCGTAATCGGATGCCTTTGGTAATATAAAGAAGTTACTTCTATAATTATAATGATTATTAACAAAGTAAGTCGTTGCAGGTTCATTCTGCGGATCTATAGTGTATGAACTCATAGACTCCGAGAATACGACATCTTTTGTCTTTCCGTAAAGGAGATTTGCAGTCACCGAACCTTTCACGTGCAGCGTGTTCGTCTGTGTGTCTACATACATCACTGCCTTGCTCGTGTCACCGCTCTGAGCATCCGTGTCGTTCGCGTACCATGCGAAACGGTTTCCCCACGTGTTCACGCTCCATGTTGAGCTGTCCATCCTGAACCCCACGCTCTTCAGACCCTGCCTGATGCCTGCCTCCAGACTGTCAGCACGCTGGTCAACATAGCTCTCCGTGCTCAGCGTCCTGCCGAGTTCCGTGCTCATCGCGTTGGCGTTCCAATAGATATAGTGGTCGCTCTTCGATAGGCACATGCGAGAGACACGCACGCACCCGTTCCTTTGCAGGAAGATAAGCACTTCGAGGTAAGCTATTTTCACCTCCGTCGTCGTACCGCTCCGTATGGCGGTGTTCCCGAAGGTGTAAGAACCGAAACACTGTTCGTCACCAAACCTTTGGCTTTCTTTATTACCGTAAATAGCATATCCGCCGGTGATCCTCGTCTTGCCCGCATCCATCGGGTGGCACTCAAAGGCCAAAACTTTCCCACTGTCCCACGCGGGTCTACTCGTGTCCGTCTGATGCATGTCTTTGATAAAACATGAAATAGAGTACGTCCCCGGTCCTCTGAAAGGCACGATATATCTAAGTCCGTCAGCCGTATCGCTGTTTGCACCGCTTCTGTTAAACAGCACCCCGCACGCACCGTCGCCATCTCTGGTGCCATCCTTAGACATCCCGTCTACCGCACTTCCCATCTTCTTGTCGCTCCAGTTCCAGCTGTTCCTTTCCCCCATTCCGTCGCTGTACCCGATGGCTTCCGAGAAGGCGGGGTCGGGCAAGAGGTTGATGGTCTCTATATCCTTGGCTGCCGGTGCCCATTCCTCGTACTGGTCTTTCGCTACAGTATCATGGTCCCCCGCGTCGATCCGAAGCCAGTCAACATACACCCCGCCATAAGTCCCAGGATCAGGATTGTCATTATGCTCCACGATCTCGTTGATCGTCACATACAGGCTCGTGTCCTCCGAGGGCGTAAACACGATCCGGTTGATATACCCGATCGCCGGCGTATTCTTCTTATCCCTGCACAAGGATGCGCCCCCAAGTGCAGCACCAGTGAGGTTGTCCGTGAGCCCCGTCCCGTGAATAGCGATCCGCATCGCATGGTTGGTGCAGAAAGGTTGCTGAGGATCGTTGGCGTCGGCCTTCAGCCATGCCTTTACCGTCAGCGTGTACGTGATCCCGGCCTTCACAGTGATCGTCTCAGAGCCATACACGCGGAACTGTTTCTGGAACATACCCGCCACGTTTGCACCCCACAGCAGGTTACCCTCCTTATACAGGCTCTGCACCGTCGTCCTGATACCCGAGGCCGTAGCCTCGATGCTGGTCTTGAGTTCCAGTTCAGCGTTTCCCCGGTCCGTCTTCTCCTGATCCACCTGCTCAAGCACGCGCTCATATTTTTCTGCTGTTTCCGTGATCTTCTGCGTGTTACAAACTATACCCCCCTCTGCGTTTTCCATACGGGACGTCAGATTCTTGTAGTTTCCCTCTATCGTCGAGATCCGCTTGTTAGTGTACTGCGTCCCACCGGTCCCGTCCGTACCGTAGTAGATATAAGCCAGGAAGTCCCGGTTCGCCTCAAACACCCCGTTCGTGTTGAGCTTCATGCGCACCTCGCGACGATCAACCATGTCGCCCTTGTCGTTATAGAGGATAACCCGGACATAAGCCACGTCCGATGCAGAAGTGTCTTGGAACCAAAGGTTGGCGTGCAAGTTAGTGGCACCGACATCGGTGCCGTTACTGCGGCAGCTATATTTAATGCCGTCGTTTGAATAAAATTCCGTAACCACGATCTCGTAACCTTCTGGCATGCTCTTCATGCTTGAGAACACCTTAGGCCCGTCATCACCTTGCTGGTGCACGATCTGATACCGAAGGTTTACCATTCCCTTCTTCACGAACACCTTGGCCGCCGCGTCGCTGGGTTCGGTAGGCTGCTGCTGTGCAGCAGCAAAGGCCTCGTATTTCGTCTTGTCTATGCTATAGTCAATCTCCGCCTTCTCCGTCACAGGCACCAGCTGCCACACGCTCGTCGTCTCGCTCTCCACCACCGGCAGGAGCGTCTTCCCGTCGTTACCCTTGAAGTACAGGTCACCCTTGAACACGTTCCCAGCCTTCTTGCTCACCCGGAAGTCCAGACGGCTGTCATCCTTCCCAGTCGGTACCGAGTACTGCTCTTCGATACCCGCGTAGGCCTGGTAAACACCATCGGCGTCAGGTGTACCGGCAATGTCCCCGGTCCTCTTCCGGCCGATCCCACTGTAGGAGATAACCGACGGGGCGCTCTGCTCACCGTCCTTGCTCGCGATGATGATAGCGTTGCAGCGGTCAGCGTCCTGCCACGGGTCAGCGCAGCCGAAGCCCACCATGTCGTCACCAGCCACGGGGAACGTGCAGCCGCTCTGCTCCATGCCGTAGCACGTGAACGTATGCTTGCTCACCTCACTCGTCAGCGTGAGCAGCTTCGTCGTGTGCGCAAAGACCCCGTACACGCACTTCGTCGGCTTACCGCCAATAAGCACGTTGTCCTCCACGCCATGCATCACGCACACTCCCCAGTAGTACGTGTTCGTGAAGTTATGAGTCACGCGGGCCTTCACGTTGAACTCCTGGCATTGCCCCATCGAGCCCACCACAAGGTCGTCCTCGATAGAGGTCGTGCCGTCGCTCTCGCAGAAATACACCTTGAACGCGTTCGCCGTCGTCTCAAGCTCCCGGTTCAGCATCCCCTTGCCGTCGCCGAGCAGCTCCACACGTGTCTCCGTGTCGCTTATCGCACGGCCCACGAACGCCACAGGACGCTCCGCGCCGTCAACCGTCACAGGAAGCGTGAAGAGCGTCAACCCGGAAACAGAAGACACCTCCCCCGTCTCCGTGTCGTAAGCCATCGGGTCCACCCGCAGGATCTTATGACCCCAGTCGCTCGCGATCATCTGAGCACCCACATACGTCTTCCTGTGGATCTCCAGCTCAGCTGCCTCCAACTTCTTCCTCACAACGATGTTGTCAACGGCCAAAACTGAGTAGCTGCCAGTCTCATCATGCACGTTCCTCAGCGTCCAGCCTTTTCCCGTCATCGACGTGTTGCCGTCCGAGTCCGATGAATGGATGTCGTTCGTCACGACCTTCCCGTTAATGGTTGCGTCCCCGCGCACCGTAGCCTCGCCCATGGTGAGCTTGTGCGTCGTCTCATCATCTTTCGTTTTTGAGAGATACAACCCCGCCACGCCGTTGGCGCAGTAGTCAAGCAGCATGATGAATGCCCTGCCGATACGTGAGGCAGTATTGGCGGCGGTGTTGCGCTCATCGCGGATGCCTTCGAAAAATGAAAGCATCTTCTTGAATTTACTTGTAGTGTCGTCAGCCATCTGTATTAGCTCCTATCTGTTATCTCCGACTAATTGAAAGTATAGTCAAACGTATTGTCAAATATCCTGCCCGCACGTGCCGTCTGTATGACGTTGTGATTTTTCTGGGCATACTGCACGGTGAAGGTGATGCGTGGCAGTTCGTCGATATTGTTGCCATATTCCACCTTCGGGTCAGAGACAATCATCTCCTTTCCAGGTGTCACCGTACCGCCATAGACGTTCACAATTCGCACATAGTCGGAACGGAACAATTCTCTGCACCAGTCCGCCATTGGAAACGAAAGCGGGCCTGTGTCAGCCTTGAAACTCGTCGTCTCCGTCACCTTGTAGTTAGTGTTCTTACCCTCTATGTATGCGGTGTCGTACTTATATGCCGCAGAGATCGTCTCTTTACCGATACAGTACAGCAGTTCCTCACATCCGAACGAGTTGTTAAATACGAGGATAGGCGCACAGTCTGGGTTGGAGAAGTCCATGTCAAACTGCTGCGAGCGACTGCCAGCCTTGACAACATACGACGTGAGCGTCTTACCCTGGGCTGTGTAGCGTGCTGGGGAGCAGTCGATGGTCGTGTACTTTGTATTACCTCCGATAACGGTGGCTGCGAACGACCAGGTGCTGCCATCCGAATAATATGCGGTGACGGTAGCGGAATCCGTGCCGATATAATGCAGGTATTCGAGACGGCCGAGAGAAGTGACGCGTGCTCCCATCAAAATGGTCAAAAAATGGGTCTCGCACCACTTCTCAGCAGCCATGTCGATGTCTGCTTCGCAATAGACGATGGTACATGACAATGAAGTAGAGCTGAGATTGCTTTCGTTCGCGTCCCGCTCGGTGATATTAACCGTCATCTCTGTCACAAGACGCGCCTTAGCGTACGGACGCACCAGATCTCCAACATCGCGTATGGAGATACTGCCGCCCACGGGGAACAGTCTCTCAGAGTATACTTCATCCCCGTCGAGCCTTAACACGACGACGGCATCCGTTCCGCCGATTTCGAAAATCAGGTCAGGTACGGTGGCGGAGAAATACTTACCAGAAAGTCCTTGTGATACCGTTATACTCATATTGCAAATCTTAATTTTGTCACAAAGATAAGAAGTATCACCAGCTTTGGAAAATACCATGTCTGACACCTGCCGGCAATATGAAAGGGTTAAGTTACGTGTTAAGAATTCAGAGAATCAAAAAAGCGCACGTTCCCCTGGCAAAGGGAGAACGCTTCTTTGACCGCTCTGCCCACTAAAACGATGTCAACACCTCGGCAAGTGGGCGTTTTTCGCGCAAAAGGGGTCCCAAGTTACCGTTTTCAGACGGCAATTTGGGTGATTTTGCGCGAATATTCCACTACCCCAAAACGCAAACCGCGCAATATCAACGATTTGGCGGTTTGCGAGCGGCGAAAGCCGCCGAAGCCTGCCTTAGCAGCCCCCACCGCCCTAAGCCGCCTTGGCAATTGCCTCCCTTTGATATAGCGGAATATGTAAAGACCTTTCAACTCTGCAACGTCGGCAATTAACTCTTTTGTCGCTGCAAGAGGTATGGCAATTGCCATCCGCGGTATGCGCCGGACGGATGAGCATCATCGGTTTTAATCTGACAAAGGACGAGATTAATAAACATTTGTTGAAAATATAAGCCCAAATATTTGCATAATCAACAAAAGTTTATTATCTTTGCAGTGTGATTAAAAAAGAAAGGACATAATGAAGAAGAAACGAAAATCAAAGGAACTTAAGGAAAAAGAAGATGACCTGCTGTTCTATTTAGAGTATTGGAAAAAGTTCCCCAATCACTTTCAGAAGATAGCACAAAAGGAAATTGACGAACTTGAAGACAAGATTAAAAACGATTAAGGCGAGCCTCCTGTAAAGGAGGCAAACCTTCTAAACAAATAGAATGAAGATGAAAGAACAAATAAAGCTGCTCGCAGAAAGAAACCGGATGGCCAAGACCAAAGAGGAGCAAGAAGCCGTGGCCAAAGAGATGGAGGCTTTGAAGAACCAGGATCCCCAGGCATTCACAGAGGCTCTTGAAAGTCTTATCCATACAACGGCAAAGGAAGTTGAAGACCTCACCATCGCAGAGAAGATGGGGGAGGTGACCAAAATGATTTCAATGGCTTACATTGCCAAGACTTATTTCGGCAAGTCGCGTTCATGGCTTGCGCACAAGATTAATGGCAATGTCGTAAATGGCAAGGTTGCCACATTCACTGATGAAGAGCGTGGCACGTTCAAGCACGCCCTTGCTGACATGTCGCAGAAATTAGGCTCATTGGGCGTTTCACTTTAGCCCTTTCTTTTAATCACACCATGCCCCGACACTGAGCCGTGCCGGGGCTTTTCTATGCAATAAAAAGCCCCGGAGCGTGTATCTCCAGGGCTGTGCGTCCGTAGGCCGCCGGACGGCTTGTTGTCAAACGAGGCAGTGTTAACGAGCCCCGGCCTAAATCTCTATGGAATCAGCTGCACGGCGTATGCGTTCGCTCAGGTCGGTAAGCGCGCCCTTCAGCTGGGCACGCTCCTCGGCGTTGAACTCAGTGGGCTTATTGTTTCCATCGCGACCGTCCATCTTGTGGTAGAACCACGATGCCGACTTGGTGAAGTAAGTCCTTGCAAGGTTTCCCCACGATATAGCAAGCAGGATATCATCCATCTGCTGCTTCATTGTCTGCTGCTTGGTTGTCTGCATTGTCTCCATACTTTTTCCTTTCTTTATCCTTTAAGAAAGCCCTGCCTGCTTAGAGCAGGGCTTTTCTTTATCCGTAAATCATTTCTTCAAATAGCATTACCGCATAGTGGAGAAGTTCTTTCTGCCCATTGGGATAAGCTCTCTTGTAGTTTCTGATGGCCTCAATGAGGTCGTTTTCTTCGTTTGTGATTTCTTTCTTCATATTGTTAACTCTTTATGTTTGACAATGCAAAGATAATACAAATTGTTGTACTAACCAAATAATCAGTACAATAATTTATACTACGGGGGGGAGATTTAACAATTCACAGATTGTCGACGATGGCTTGCTCCCGGTCGCTGAGCGTTATAGGTATTGCCTTCGCTGCTGCCGCCTTCGCTGCTGCCGCCTTCGCTGCTGCCGCCTTCACTGCTGCTGCCTTCGCTGCTGCCGCCTTCGCTGCTGCCGCCTTCACTGCTGCTGCCTCTGATATTAGCAGGTGGTTTCCAAACAAACCACCTTTCTTCGGATGGTTGTCGAGATTACTAACAATTACTGCCTCGTTTCTGTTGACAGAGAATGGTAAAGTTCCCTTTGCCATCGTTTGAAGGTCAGAGGCAGAAAGAAGTTCCTTGGGGTATTTATACTTTGGCAGGTTCACTTTCTGGTTCTGCGATGGGCATGCCGCTATTGCCTCTGAAAGCTCGGGCGATATGGTCACAAGGGTATCACCTATCAGGTTCGTGGCAAAGTTGCATTTCACTTTCGCCCCATTGCTGAATTCTATTGACGTTGCTACAACGACAACGGAACAGTATTTGAGGCAAGAGAAGATGGTGAGTCCCGGGCCGAAAATGAAAAAAGGGATTCTGCTCTCACTGTAGAACTTGCATATCTTTGTAAACATCGAGAACGGCGGATTGTCTATCACCACGCCATCCTTCGGGTATTCCGCATGTTCGTAGTCTCCGCCGGGGTAGAACGGTCGGAGTACCTCTTTCCCTTCCATCGGATAGATGCTTCGAACATAATCCAATACGGCATCATAAATATCTGGGGGGGTATAGGTGTCATCTGTCGTTTTCTCTTTGTTCTGAAACTTGGCGATATAACTCTCATAATCATGGAAGACTATAGGATTTTGAGATCCGCCTTTTAACCGTTTTTTTATCATTTCCATAGCTACTTCGAATATCCATTGGTGGACACACTGCGATATTGCATAATAGGAAACCGCTCTACCCCGATGCACAGCGTGTCAAATGCGTCGGAGCCGTCGGTACGGCTCTCCAGCTTGTCCTCTTCGGTCTCCGCAAGTTTTTCACCGCTCTTATCTTTCTGGCCATTCTTGACACCGGCCGAGGTGATGGAGATGAGCAGATCCGGATTGTTGTCCCTGTTGATGAGCACCAAGTGGTGGGCACGGCCACGGAACATACGGTTGACAAGGTCATTCTTCAAGATGTGGTTCATCGGCTTACCGATATACTTGGACTTCACGTTCCATCCCTTGCGACGCAGGCCCGTGATGATCATGCGATAGAAGGCCTCGGAGTGCGTACCATAGCTGTTACCCACGAAGGTGGCATCATAATAGAAGACAACCTGCCGGCGACGGTGATAGCGGTAATAGTCGTCGAAATCATCAAGCAGTTCCGGGATCTTCCGCTCGTACTTCACGAAGAAGGACTTCAGTACACGGAGCTTGCCATCCTTGCCCACCTGGCCACAGACCAGCCAGTTGATGTTCGCGTTGGCATCAAAGGCGATGATGAGCGGCAATTGAGCGTCGAGGTCGCTATCCTGACGGCAGTCGTTGGGGATGGCACCGTCATTGAGCGCTTCGAGATTAAGCACATTCTCATTCGGCGCAGTGTAGAGGTTGACATCCTCCCTCATGCCGCCGTAGAAGCCGTCCGTACTTATCTCAATGCGCTTGCACATGATGGACGTGGCGAAGGTCAGCGGTGGTAGGTCGCGCTTGGCACGGCGGATAAACTCCTCACCCAAGAGGGCAAGGTTCTGGATACTGGTGTACTCCTTATAGAGAAGGCACTTTGACCGCAGGAAGCTCAGCTTTGCCTCGATGCGATCTATCTTCTTCTGGATGGCCTCACGCTGCGAGGGCATCGCCTTCTGCTGGCGCTTGGCCCGCCACTTGGCATAGACCAGTCCCTCGATGGCTTCCACAAGTTCCTTATCCATGTCTTCCTTGTAGGAGAGGAACCAGCTGCCCTTTTTCGTCACCGGCATATCAGAGGTGATGGTCATGCCGTGGTGCAGCGGAAAGTTGTGGAAGTACTGTTCGTTGCCTCGGTTGGCCTGAAATGTCTCATCCTTCAGCTGCTCAAAGTTGATGAACTTCGCCTCGTCGATGATGATGTAGTCGAGCGACATCGAGTTGCTGGTGCCGGCACGGTCCTGACTGATGATGTTACACACCGAGCCGTTATAAAACGAGATGGTATTCTCCCAGTTGGCCGGTGTGAAGATGGGCGATTTCCAGTGCAAGGCCTTCCAAGGGCGTTTGCCGACGACATAGTGGAGGTCGCGCTTGAATCCCCATCGCTCCAAGTGTATGAGCATCGAGGGCAGGATGTTGGTCAGGCACCGCTTGACTGACGGCGAGACGAAGCCGCCCATCGACCCCGGCATGCCCTGGAAATTCGTCATCAGACGGCCCGCCTGTATGGCTCCCTTACCCATACCACGCCCAGCGACAATCACTTCGTCGCGTGTGTTCATGGCAAGGGAGTAGAGCTGCGGGTCGTTGAAATATTCCTTATGAACCTGTTCCGTTTCCATCGTGCTCTTCCTTTATCTCCTCATAGTCTGCATCCTCAATCTTCGTGTCGCCGTATTTCTTCTCCAACTTCCGGATGCGGTCGCGCAGGCCGGGAACCTTTTGTATGCCGATGACCGTCGGATCATCGGTCATCTCGAACTGTTGCGGCACAATCTTATCAAACTCCAACTCCGGCTCATCGTCCTTGTCAGTGCGGTTGTTCATGATGCGGTTCTTCTCTATCGAGGCCGCGGCGCGCAGATCGCCTCGCTGCCTGGCCAGCCGAAGATCTTCTTCAAGGTCGCGATTGATTTTCCAACGCATGAACTCCTTGGATGCCTGTTGCAGATTACCCATGAGAATCTGAGTCAGATGCAAGTCGTCGTATGCCTGAGCCCTGCCGACCTTGAACTTCTTCATGTCGTAATCCACAATCTCCTTATCGAACTTCGACGGGAACTGCAGCCAGTAGGCGTAGATGCCACGAAGCCGCTGCAGCCGTTCCCGGACGGAAACGGCCACATTCTGCGCCTGAAGTTCGTTATCGTCGAGGACGACCAGACGCGAGTATTCATCTATGTTGACAGGTAAGCTCATATTTATATCATTGTCACTGAGGAGAGTTGTCTTTCTATCATACTGAGGCATTCTGATACCGAGAACGGCGAGCCGGCACGTGCCGCGTCCCGGATTTCTCCAGGTTGTCGGTGTCGAGCACGCAATTGGAGAATTACAAGAGGTGTTTTGTCTTGTCTATCACTACAAGTGCCGTATTAACCATTGTGCCAGCCTCCTTGAACGACTTGTCCGGAAGTTTACGCATATAGCCTCCGTAGTGTGCGACGGCGTCGCGCAGCATTTTGTACGGGCCGTCAGTACGCCACATCACAGCCTGAGAAGCGATAGCTACGACCTTGCGGTTTGCCATTGAGATCGCCTTGAGGATGTGCAAAGCGTCTTGTCGCTTACAAAACGGCGGGTTCATTACTATAACATCGTACGATGCCGACGACGTGAATTTTAGAAAGTCCTCGCCGACGACGTGGAAGCCTCGCTCCTCAAGTACGGCTCGATTCTTTGGGTCGAGTTCTATACAGTCGGGTGTAGGCATGAACTGAGCAATGTTACCCTGGCCAGCAGAGGGCTCAAGTGTGCGTTCGCCTTGACGTATATCCGCTATCTCCACAATTTCGCGAGCGAGAGACTCGGGGGTAGGGAAGAACTGAAGTGCTTGTCGCTCCGGAATGTATTCGCCAGAGTCGGCGATGGATGTAATGAGGTCGCCTACATCCTCCTTGAATACAAAAGCCTTCTTCGCACTCGACCACTTGCCGCCGATACTCTTCAGTACCTTGGCCACACGTTCGTATAGCTTGCGTTCCAGCTGCCCAGGCAGACGTAAAAGACTGCCGTCAAACTCGGAGGCTTTCAATACCTCCACAACAGAAAAGTCTATCTTCATACGTTATAATATTTATTGAATTTTAAGAAGTCGTGAGTATGCACTACGTGCATCATCAATCATTTTCAGAGTGTCGCTATCCGGTGGCAAATTGCCAAGCATGTCTGCTATCTTGCCGAGTTTTTCCGATAGTTTTCTCATGTGTGCCCGCTGCTCCTTTCGTTCCTGCTCTATAACAGAAATGATACCTTCGCATGATAGAAAGTCATCCTTCTTACCTTTGTATGCGAGAATCATGGTGGCTATAGATGTTAGGCGAGATACCAACCACTCCTGGATGAATAGTGCAGGGAGTGTGAAGCGTATCTTCTTCAGCACGGCAATATCTGCTTTGTTTTGAAAACCGAGCACTACCTCATCAGCAGTGTCGGGTATCGCATCGAGTAGTAGACGTGACACTACTGCCATAAGATATTGCCTTGACACGCCCTCTTTGGGACGTAAGGCGCAGACGTGTTTCGACAGAATTGCCGTGCCGTCTGTGTTTACGGCCATTTTCCCTATTGTACCAACTACCGATACAAGTATATCTCCTTTTTCTGTGAGCGTTGGCAGGTTGAGCTTCTCGTAGCACCATCGAGAAGGCACGAAGCGTCCTTGTATCAGGTCTGAAGCTCCGACTACAACAGGCAGTCCGTGTTTTTTCTCGTTGGTTTTCTTCTTGTCTACATTCTTACCTTGTAGCACCTTGCAGATGTCCGCGAGTGCTACAACGTTATCTATATTTTCATTCATAATTACATGTTAAGTGTTTATCTTTCGTAAGTGCACATCAGTCCGAGCGTCATTAGGAGCGTGATGGCCCCGTCGATTTTTCGGAACTGCGAGACCTTGATGGGCTTCTTGTTCTCGAGGCGGTCCTCGTCTATGACGCAGTTGCAGAGGCAATAGGCGTTTATGGGATTGTTGTTGAGCACGATGCCAACGGGGTCGCCCCATGCAAGCAGCTCGAAGGCCTCCACTGGTAGGTTGAAGGATCCGTAGGTCTGCGAATAAGGCATGAGCACGTCCTCTCGTATCTCCCTTGCTGTGATGGCCACACCGTGGAAGAAGGCCCGCCGCGCAGGATGGCCGAGTGTATTGATATCATCGGTCAGTTCCGTCTCATCAATACCCAAAAGGGCGGAAATCTCCGCCGGAGTCATCATGCGCCTCGCCTCTTCTTCTATCTTTTGAAGCAACTCTTTCGAATAATCCATTGAGGTCAACTGATTTCTTAATGATATTGTCAAGTCCCGTATAGAGATCCAGGAAAGCCTGTTGTGATGTTGTTACCATGGTACACTCAGCACGGTCGCCATAAGTCTGGTTCTGCGAAGATATGACGGATACCGTCCAACGTTCATTTTGTACGAGAACTATCTTCGAGTGATTCTGCGCAAGATAGACATTATCGAAGCAGCTGCTCATCAGCTTGGCCAGTTGCGTTGTCTTTCTCGAAGCTTTCAGGTCAGCCACAAGTGACGCTTTCCCAATGAGACCTTTCTTCCTCAGATTGAGGAAGCCGGAGCAGAAAGCATCCGACGTAGAGAAAGTGCTGACCCAGACATCAGCACGTCCGGTCTGCGACAGGATCCATCCGAGCAGGCCGAGCGTGTGAAGTCCGTTGCCGAGGAAGTATTGGTTCGACTGGCGTGTGAGCGGCTGCAAGATGTCGTCAATTCTCCTGCCCCTGCTCATTGTCTATATCCTTATCATCGGTGGAATCGGCATTTTCTGACGGTTCAACCGTCTCAGACGGTTTTTCCTCAGGGAAAACGACACCGGCATCGGCAAGCTTCGCTCGTAAATCATCGCCGATGACCTCACCCTTATCGAGTAGCAGCTGCACACGATCCTGCGTGTTCTGCAGGCTGCTACGATAAGCCTCGATAGCCTTTTCTCCAGCATTCTCTACGAAAGAAGCTTTCTTCATGTTGAGCAGCTTGTCGTCCTTCAACATCTTACTCAGGTAGCTGCGCGCATTGGTAACGGCCTTGGCCGATTCTGCCGGATTCTCGCCATTTTCTACGGTTTCATCGCTATTTTCGATGACGTAATCATCGTATCTTACGAACTCCGACTTGTATTTATACCAAGTCTCTTTGAGCGTATTGAGAGACTCCGCAAGATCACACGGCTCAGTTATGCCGAGACATGTATTATAGAGACTTTTAATTTTCTTCCATCTCTCAGCGTTCTGCGGCCATATAGCCTTAATGTTTTCAGGGAGGCTGTCATGATCCGGGCGTTTCCCTCCGTGCATGGGAAGGTCCATTTCACTGTCATCCTTGCTGTCATTTTCTGCCGGCTCCTTGTTTACGGCAGTCTTCAGCTCGCCGAGCAGCTGCCTGGCATCGTTTTGCACATCCTCGAGTGTCTGGCCACGCTGACGGATAGGAACGAATTTCTTCAACTCATAGACGACCGTTGACTCAAAATGCTTAGGATTGGTCATTACCGTTTGAAACAGTTGTCTGTTGCGGTTGAGCTGTAAGAGGAGCGTGGCTCCGCTTATGACTTCCTCGGAAGTCCGGTCCGTCTTCGCCAGAAATTCATTCAGTCTCTTAGTGATGGAGTTGTCTATTGGCATATTGTCATGTTTTTGATGTTATCGAAAAGGGGCGGTCTCACGATCACACGTGAGGACCGCCCCCGTACCTATATATTATATGAGAAGAAATGTTTTATTGTTATCCTGATTCAATCTTCTCCTTAGCTGTTAAGTGTTTTGCTTCTCAGTAGCAGCTGCCGCGAGCTTACAAGTCGAGCCGTCGATGTCTCCATCAGCAGTGTGGATCTTACCCGTATAGAACGGAGCCGGATGGAAGTCGGTGGCAGATGCCTCTACCGTTGTCGTGTTAGAGTCTGTTGCCGCAGCTCCCGTGTCCTGTTTCAGCGACAACTCAGGAGAGAAGTCCTCCGAACCGATGATGCGGCATTTACCGTTGCGCTGAGGAACGAGGATGATAAGCTCGTCGTTGTTTGCCTGATCGATGAAGCCGGAAGCCTCTTCCTCTGTACCGGGAATGGCAAAGGTCGTCTTATTGAGGAACGTCTTACATCCGTCCGTACCCTGATTCTCCACTTCAATCTTACCATTATCCTTGACAATACCTATCTTATAAAAGTACTTGTCTGCAGCCAGCGTGAAGTCTCCCGTAGTCTGCACGGCCTCCTTAAGTGTCTTCGGACTGTCAGGAACCGAAGGATATGCAAGAATATCTCGCTTTGACGCGGCGTACACATAATCACGAATGCCAGGCAGCTTTTTCTGACCCGGACATTTCTCCAAATCCTCATATATCGAGGCATTTTTTGTGCATTTAGACATATTGCAATCTTATTTTATCATTAACTAATGAGATGACCGCCGCTAATGGGCGACAGTCATCATGAATATTTAGGCTCCGACCTTCTTCTCAGCCACTGCGAAGACCTCAGGTGACACACTCTCGAACTGAGTGCCGAAGAACATGTTGGCGATGAAGTCCATGTCGTAGTGGTTCGACAGCGACTTTTCCACGACATAGTTCTCGTCTGCTGTCTTCTGGTTATAGAGCAGCAGGATGTTTGTCTTCGGCGTAATCAACATGAAGTCAGCCGGAACACACGACAGCGGGACGAGCTCCACATTCGAAGCGCCTTCCAGCGTACGCTTGTCGTAGCTCTGGTTATACGGCAGTGCTCCGTGGCGAGTCTGATAAGCCTCCGTGTAATAGTGATAGGTCATATCACTGATGAACATCTTGAGGTTGGGCTGACTGCGAAGCTTCGGACTGATCTTAGGACCCCAGTAGAAGTCTTTCAGCGCATCCTCGGCATTGTCCTTGGAGATAGACTCTGTAAGATAGAAGAGGTTTCCAAGCGCCTCGGCAATGTACACCTCCTTGTTCTCGTTGGTACCGGCGATATCGTTGTCGATGATGGTCTTGAAACCATTGAAGAAGGCAGCGGTCTCATCGAAATTCGTGCCGTCATGCTTAGCAGTGAAGGCATTCATATACAGACGCTCGCCGAGCTTCTTCAATATGTACGCGCAAATCTGCACTACGATTGGTACGTTCTTCAAACCTTCGCCTTTGGTGATATCGCTGCCCCAGATAGTCTGGTAGATTGCATTTGGATCGATGCCCTCGATGCAGTTGCCGAAGAAGGTCTCGAGCACGCGCCCAGCGAACTTCACATCAGCGTCATGATGCTTGTCTTTCTTATAATTGCCGATTTCAAACTTACCGCTCATCTCCGTCACCGTCTCGCGGTAACGTATGCCGGTTCGAGCGGAACAATGCTTCAGCAAGGCATCCATTGCCAGCATCGGCTGTATAATGAGCTGTTCACGGTATGTCTGATAAGTCTTGGTAAGCAGTTCCGGCGTGAACTTGATGTTGCCTACCTGTACAGTATTACTCTCTGCTCCCATAATTAAATGTCTTTAATAGATTCTGCGATGTCAAAGGCAGTTACCTGCGGATGCTCATCAGCTGGATTGTCATTCGTTTTGTCCTCTGGCGCTGGATTCTTCTGGAGATTCTTGATCTGCTCATCTTTTGTGGCGAGATCGTTTTTCACCTTTGCCAGCTCATTGCGCAGCTGGGCCACCTCATCGAGCGGCTCTGTCTTGACGACTCCTTCGGCCTTCGGTGCCGTTATCTCTTTCCTATTATCCTCGGCAGGTTCGGTAATAAGCTCATTGAGCTTCTTAGCCTGTTCTGCTGTCAGGACAACCTGCCCCTTATCGTCGGTTGGCAGAGAGTCAACGGCAAGCGCGGCGGTGATAGCCGCAAGTGCTAATGTTGGTTTACTCATTTCTATATGTGTTTCCTCGACGTTAGATTTGTGGAGCAGGTTCTTGATTCCCTGCAACGTCTTCTGCAGGAAGGTCGGAGTTGGATTGCCCTCGCTGTCTGCCACTGCAGCTACTGGCTGCTGTTGCTTCGGCAATGGCGGTATGCCTGCCTCCTTGTTGTTCTTATAGTTATTCATGAAAAGGTTGGTGATCTCGACCGTCGCCTTTTCGTCCTTGTCATCTTCGTATATGGAATCCACAAGACCGAAGTCAACGGCTTCCTGAGCCGACATCCAATTACCTTTGTTCATCTGAGCTGCACACTCTTCTTTCGTCTTTCCGGTCTTGTCAGCGTACATCTGTGCCAGTACGTCGTCGAAGGTGGCAAGGTCATCTTTCTGCTTGGTGAGATTCTTGATATAGGCATCAAGATCATCCTTATTCTTCTGCGAGTAGGTGTCAATCATCGTGCTCGTATTATGAATAAGGAAGAAAGAACCTTTGACGATGTCGATGGTCTTGCAGCCCAACATGGCAATGGTAGAAATGGAAGCGTTCATGCCAAAGGCATGGGCGTGGACATTGCCATGGTTTTTGAACGCCTGGTAGAGTTCCAATCCGTCCTTGACATAGCCGCCATAGGAGCTGAAGCCGACATGCACCTCCTTGCCTTTGTTCTGGTTAAGGACATATTGCACATAGTCGAAGGAAGCAGAGTTCCACCAACAGCCTATAGTGCCCGTTATCGTTATCTGATATTCCATTATCTGTTCTTTTTCCGCAAAGTTAATATATAAAAGATGTGAGTAAAAACACTTTGCATTAGCCTATTTGCGGTATAGGCAATGGCGTTGTGATGGTAATTGTGGCCTCAGTCCATGAATTGTCGGTTGGTTTCTCAGGCATAGACTCTGCTGTCGTCAAAATTGGAAACGGTCTTTTATTTGAACCAATGAGCAATTGCCTACCGCCAATGAGAGTCAGTCGGTAAGCATAGTTTTTCCTAAGTCCGAGTTCCTGACAGGTATAGAATTTAATAGTTGCCGTTCTCATTAACACCTTATCATCCACTTTTTCAGCAATTGATAATGTTGGATAAGGTCTGACGGCAATTTCTTCCCATTGAATACCGTCGGGAAGTTTAACGGTGTCGAACGAGGTTCTTTGCATCCCGTTGAGATCCGAGCATGAAGCTCGTTCAACCTTGCGGATAATTTTCAGCGTGTTCATATCTTGTTTATGTTTAGTTTGGCAATCGCACGTTGGCGAACAAATCGGGGGTTATAGTAGACGCGATTTTTTGAAAAAAATCTCAGATTTTCTTGTTCGTTCCCTTCACCCTCTTCCGAAGATCAACGCCATGTTCGAGATGAGCGTCGCGCATACGCTGGTAGCGCATCTTCAGCGTATAGTCATAGTCGGTCGATATGCCGTTGTTCTCACACCACGACCTGACGCAGTTGAGCAGCGTGCATCCGCAGCGCGTCATTTCATTCATCTCGTTCCAGAACTGTATCTTGAAGGTGTCCTCGATGATTTCATCCAGGGCACGGCAGGCTGACTTCGACATATAGTTATAGTAAAGCCAGTTCTTCTTTTTGTCATAGGGTATGGCGACGGGCACCGTGTCTTCCTCCGGCTTCTGAGGCAGCCAGTCCTTGGGACGCAGGCCGACGAAGCGGCGGATGCAGGCATTCTCTGCACTGCGCGATGGAAAGGTGACCGGATTGCCATAGTGATGGGTCAGCCATTGCTTGATGAACGGCTTGACCTTTAGGTAGAAGACGAATTTGCTCATATACTCTTTGGTTTTTTTATAAATTTCTCACAAAGGTAGGAAATTAACGGGATATTTTCAAGTATTAGGTTGAAAATAGGACGATATTTCTGCATAATGTAAATATAATATCAAAGAGCGTGGGTCTGCGTCCTCTTCTTCTCTCCTCAATAACTCTGGCTTCCGCTGATTTCGTGAAATAATTTTGTGACAACGTTTCATTTGTGACAACGTTTGTAATCACATGTATATCAATGGCTTTTGTTGTCACAATAGTCTGTTGCAGAATTTTTTGGCCGAAATCAAAAGTGCAACAAAGGCCTCATGCACCCCTCGAAAAGGGCCTTGTCACAAACCCGATTTTTTTTGTGACAGTTTGCAACGCAACTTTGTGACAACTTTGTGACAGCGCAAATCTCTGATTTATAGTCTTTTTCTTCTTTTTCAAACTCTCTGTTACAAAGTCACAAAATTTTGGAAGGAAATTAGAAGGGGGTCGGGGAAACGAGAAACCCCGTTGTGGGATGGGTGGGACAAAATGTAAATAAAACTTACTATGACCTATTGGGAGTTTAGGCAACGAAAAAAGGCGGGCTGCTGAATCACTCAGCAACGCCGCCCTGGCAAGCGATAAGATTAAAAAGCAATTAGAATGGACAATCGTCTCCGGGTTGCCCGTTGGGTTTGTCGAAGAGATCCTTTTGTTTTGACTCCTGCCTTGTTTCCGGCTGTACCTCTTGTATTTCCTCCGGCTTGCTCTTCACATAGATCATGTCCTTAATCTTGCTGGTGCCGTCCGGCCCGGTCACACGCGACTGGATGCGGCCCGACGCGTTCTGCAGTTCCTTTGGATTCAGACTGTCGATCCAGGAGCGCGTGGCGCAGAATGCCTTGAGCTTCTTGTTGAAGCTCTGCATGGTGATGCGGTTGACGTTGGCGAAGCGCATGTAGTCGTTGAGTACGTTGTCGCGTTCCAGCATTCTGTCGAGGTTGTCACCCTCAGGCGAGAAGTATCCGTCAGCCCAGTCCTCAAAGTTCGCTCCCATGTCAGCCTTGTACTTGCGCTGGATGATGTTCTCCATAGGCGGCTGTGGCTTGTAGCCGGAGTCGGCTATGCTCAGGTAGAAACGGGTGCACTGCAGCCAGAAGTTGATGTCGTTGTTCCATTCCTCCTCGGTGTAGTCGTGCTCGTAGAGTGTCTTATGGAAGTCGTCGCGGATGGAACGGGTCTCCAGATAGTCGTTCTCCTCCGTCCGCTCGTGGTACCAGTCAGAGAAGACCATGTAGAGGGCGCGTGCCTGACTTGACGGGTCGAAGTTGCAAGGCACGTAGTTCGTGGTGAAGGCGAACTTCGGGCTCTCATCAAAGGGTATGGTGAACACGTGGTTGTTTTTAGGGTTGACGGTGAGGTCGGAGGTGATGCTGTCGTAGAACTGTCCGAGATCCATGTAGCGATCGCAGTCGTCGACGAGCACCATGTCAGTGAACTGCGTCACCTGCTCCAGTACGTGCGGGTCGTCCATGAGGTTGCGCTTGCGACCGGAGAGGGAGACCGTCTTGCGCATTTTCTGAATGGTCTTGAAGAAGAAGCTCTTGCCCGACCGGCCGTTGCACTGGCCGTCCTCGCCAATCTTGTTGTCCATGGCCTGCGGGGCCCAGGCACGTGTCACGCTCTTGTAGCGGTGGAGCATGTAGCCCATCACGAATATCTTGTTGATGAGGTTCTGCTTCTGCTCGTTGATTTCTTCCGGAGTCAGCCCCTCGCCCTGGATGTCGAAGGGATGCTGCGCCAGATATGCCTTGGCATCCTCCGGTCGGTCCTCGAAGTTATACTCCGTCTCCTTGCGCCAGAAGAGACGGCTTGTGTTGATCAGGTAACCGAAGAAATGACTCTTTACGCTGTGGATATCTATGTCGAGATGCTCATGGCCGTCCTCGGCCTGTACCTTCTTTATCTCGAACATTGGGTCGAGCTTCTTGAAGCGGTGGTCAATGACATTCTCCTTCCATACGTAGTTGTTGATGCCGCCCTGCCCGTGCTCATAGGCCCTTATGCCGTCGTCGCCGGGAGCAGGCTTGTGAACATCGACGGTGGCGTTTGCAAAGAAGAAGAGCTGGCTCTGTGAGGTGAAGTCGGTGAAGTCAAGCGTCACCTCACCGAGGCTTTCCAGGGCGGCCCCAGACAGACGGGGCGAGTTGAGCACCAGGTTAAGGATGTCGCGGCCCTTATGATGGTCGAGCACCCACTTGATGACGAACTGCCTTATCTCGCCAACCTTGATTTTTTTCACCACATTGCCGTCGATGTAGATGTATTCCGGATTGTCGCTGTTGTCGTCCTTCAGTGCATGGAAGCCATTCAAAGAAAGGAAATTGTACAGACATGCGGTGTCTATCTCATATTTTTTCTTTCCGTCCTTGGTGAGCCATTCGACCCAGAACCTTGCGGGCAGGGCGTTGGCCATGAGGTTCTTGAAGTCCTTTTTCTCGGAGCGCAGCGCCATCCAGTCGCGCAGGTCCTTGCGACCATGCCCGCGGTTGTCCTTGTAACTGGCCAGCCAGTCGGGAAGCCAAACCGTATGAATGTCGATGTATGTCAGTGCCAGCTCCGTACCTTTGCGTCGGCCTGTCTCATCGATATCGGGGATGTTGTACAATACCTCTACGTATTTCATAATCTCGCGGTACTCCTCTGCCGACAGGCTGTAGGTCTCTGAGTTGAACCAAAGCGGATGGTAGCCCATCGACTGGCAGCAGAGCGAGTCGCGCTCGCCGGAGCAGATGAACGCCTCCGGTAGTTTCTTTTCCTTGTAGGGCTTGTCATCGTCGTGGGTGCGCTGCCATTCCTTTTCCTCCTCGGAGTTCATCTTGTGGTAGGCGGCCTTCAGCTCAGACAGGCCGTTGATGTATCGTTGTGGTTTCTTGCCCGCAGGAGTGTATGAGAAACGGAAGCCTTTCTCGACGTTCAGCGGCTCATACACCTTATAGAACTTATCCTCCGTCTCCTCACCATTAGCCTCGTGTATCAGGCACTCACGCATGAAGATGGGATAGTGTGGCGTAGAGTATTTCACCGTCACGCGCCGGTTCTTGACGTTGGCAATCCATTTCACCGAGTGCCAGTGCAGCGCATCGACATCGGCCTGTTTTACCTTCGGACCGAGGACTTGAAGTTCATCCGCCGTGAATTTCTCGTTCAACTCAAAGGGACGGCTGCCGTCCGGCTCGTCCTGCCTGGCATCACGCTGGCGGATGTCAGGCTTGTTGACGGTACGGTTCAGCTCGTCCTTCACGTCGTATTTGGCGGCAAGCTGCAGCAGCGCCTCGTTGAACTGGCTCTGTCGCATGCCCTTGTAGTGCATATAAACACTGATGCCGTTCTCGCCCTTGCCGTCGCCGCCAAAGTCTGTCACTTGCCAGATCTTGCCGTAGCTCTTCGAGTCGTACTCACGAAGCGAGGCCGACGGCGTGCGCTCATCACGTATAGCGAAGTGCTTCTTCGTGTTCACGCATCCCTTGGCCTGCGGATAGCAGTCAAGGATAATGTCGAGTCCCCCGTGGGTGGCATTCAGTATGTCTTCAGCTTTTATCATAATCTTATCGTTTAACGCTGCAAATATAGTAAGCCGCTGCGCTGGCGGCAAATACTTAATCCCTTATCGGGTCAAGGTCGCGTTGGGGCATTCGCACCAACGCATACTTGTTTACGGCAATAGGCACATTCTGGCCATATCCATTAATGCCCCATGTCACATCGTAATCATCACCTTTACCCCATAGGGCATACGCCTCCGTCTCCCAACACCGTCCGTTGCCATCGAACACAACGATGTTGCCTATATGTTGGCCGTCTTCCTCCAACTCTGCACACTCGTTGTTCTTGATGGCGCAGATAAAAACATCCACCTCCCTGCCTTTGGAGAGTCTTACTTCCAACTTTTCCAGACCGAGACGGTCGATTTGTGCTTCCATTTCCTTGATTGTCATATCCTATATGGTTTTTAATGTTTTTTATTCAGCCTCGCAAAGCTTCGTGCTCGCATATTGAACATACTTCTTCACTTTCTCGCACCACCTGCCATTGATACAGTTACGCCCATGAGAGCAGCTGCGGCATTCATCGTTCATAGCATGTAGCCTCCCAACCGCATGACTCTGATGATTTCCCGGCAGTTCTTTACGCCGAGCTTGTCTCGCACACGTAGCAGCTGCGTCTTTACGGTGCTGCGGTTCTTGTGCAGCTGTTGAGATATATAGTCAAGCGTGCAGCCGTTTAAGTAGAGCTTCACCACTTCCTGCTCTCCTTTGGAGAGATGGACCAGGCTCTTTGGTTTGCAGATAACATGTTCGTCCTTACAGATGCCACGCAAGGGACAGCGCACTTCCTCAAAGTTGAGGATGTCATGCTCGATGTCATTAGTGAGCAGATCGTGCTCGCCAAAATTGCAGCGAACAAATCGGTCAACCATCTGGGTGGCATGCTCCTTATAGAGCGTGACCAGCCTTGCATAGCATTCCGGGAACCTGTTGCGGATGATGGTTATCAGCGGTTCGACAACCTCTGAGAACTTGGTGAGCCGCTTCGGATCATGCCCATCTTTCTTGTAATAGACCTGTCCTTCAGGACTGGTGTAGAACTCTACTTCTTCCATAAGCTTTCATCATTAACCGCAAGGTTGAAGAGGACGATGTCAGCCTTTGACATCTCCAGCCTCCCTGCGAACTTGTTAATAATCGTGGTATATGCCATTCCATACTTATCCATGAGATAATGGAGTAGCTTACCCTTGTCCCTTTTCTTCAGTGCATGGTAGTAATCCTGCAGGTCGACAGCCAACAACTCTTCAGTAATTTTCTTGTCCATTTCGTTTTTATTTATTAAATTTGTTGCAAAGATAAAAACAAAATTGGAAGCTTCCAACGTTAAGATGAGATATTTTCTTGTGTTGGTTATAATTTAACATTTGGTATGGTATTGGAACGCATCAACCCAAATCTTGAGTACATCCAGGATGTGCTTAAAGAACGCAACTTGACACCCCGCCAGCTGTCAAAGATGATATTCGGCGAAAGTACTCACAGAGACATAGTTAAAGAGATTACAACCAAGCCGGATGTGAGAGCTAGCACGGTGGTAAAACTTTGCCGTGCGCTCGAAATATCTATGGATAGCCTGTACAAAGACAACATCACGAGTAAACAGGATGTTCAAACTATCAATGGAATTGGTATCATCAATAATTCACCTCACGCAAAAGTCGACTTAGCCGACCTACGGGCTGAAAATAAAGCTCTGAAGATGGTGATAGAGGAAAAAGACAAGCGTATCGCCGAACAACGGAAGTATATCGAACAGTTAGACAGTAAACTCGATCTGGCACTAAAACTTCAAAACAAGATGTCCGATCCTCACTAAAATCCAAGAAACAGACCCTAAAAAAGTGAGATAACTCATTACACCAGTTAGTCTTAAAGATACATCTTACTCGGACAAATATCGGACGCAATTAACAAAAACGGTCTGTCTCAACCTCCCATTTTATCAGCTTTCACGTAGAAAATTTTGCCCTGATAAAATCCAGTAATCCCGACTCTAAGCAAGATAAGCGGTTGATTTTCAACCGCTTATTTG
>ERZ1034691.82-NODE-82-length-72594-cov-207.398834_pt1 | contig 72594 bp, 91 predicted proteins | sample MGYA00520638_ERZ1034691 | MGnify/ENA primary metagenome ERZ1034691 (study PRJEB33766, sample SAMN09781763) | gut metagenome | biome: gut microbiome | host: Homo sapiens | place: Madagascar | study: EMG produced TPA metagenomics assembly of the PRJNA485056 data set... | reverse complement strand
TTATCGGTATTATCAAATATTATGCAAAATGTGCGATTGGTGATTCCGTTGGGGTCGCAAACATGAGGCTTTATCTATTTGATAATCAGCTTTATATGTCGTTGTTTGCAAAGGTAGGTAATTTTTTAGTAATACAAAAACAATTTTATAAAATATTTTACAGCGTGGCGGTTTTATGACGCGTTAACAGATATAAATGGGGATTTGGATGATTGCCCAACTTTACGTATCTTTGTAACGCTTATTAGAACTCACACGCTGATAGCAATGTTACAGACACAGGTATCCTCTATATACTGAAGGTCCTCGTTCAAAGTTCGGGTGTGAGCGAACGGCGAATGGGGACTCTTTTTTTGTCCCTATTCTTCGGTCGAAGTGTAAGAGACGGCTAAATACACCACGCATCACTTCGACTTTAAACAAAATCTGCAAGTGGGACCCGGGGCAGAAGCGCAAGAGTTGATTGGGGAAGGCGCGGGAGGCGATAGCAAACATCGAAAGCCCCATACGTTCACTGTCGTTGCTGACAAGTGGCGGTGACGGGGGTTGATCCTGACGGGACTCATCGTTATACGGACTCTCACTTATAGACGGATTTTCAAGTCCTCTATAAGGGGAGAGTCTGCTCAAAAAGCATCAGCCATCTGAAACTCTTTTATAAGTTTAATGAAGAATATAGATTGAGAATAAATATATTTTTTCTCTATTTGCTTCTTTCTCTCAATTTTTGGCAAAACTTTCAAAAGCCGAAAAACGACAAAAATAACAAATAGTAACGTTTATGGCTTTATTTGGAAGTATTGTGACGTTTGTGACCGATACGGTATAGAGAAGACCCGAAGACATTAACTGTGAAATTAGGTTTTTAGCTTTATTAGTTGATAATTCATACGATTTTTTGTGGCAGATTCAAGAGTGAATCTAAAGACTGGCTTCTATTCGTGAGAACAGGTGCCAGTCTTTTTTGTTTACTATCACTGCCTTTTTGGATGGAGTGGTATCAGCCTACAAGTTGTTGACGGTCGAGGGACTGCTTGTCTTGGTTCTTCTCAAGAATAATGGAGCGAAGTTCTTTGATGATGCCTTCCTTGACGAGCAGCTCGGTCTCGTAACGCTTTTTTAGTTCGGCTACGTCGGGCTGGTCAACGATAAGCATCGCGCCCTGGCCTCGTATAAGCCATTCTGCCGAGACTTCGGGGAAGAGGTTGAGGATATTCTCGATGAACTCCAGTTTAGGGGCTTGGGTGCCGTTTAAATAGTTTATGACGGTGGATGGACGCTGTCCAAGACGGTCAGCGAGTTTACGTCCTGACAAATCGTAGTGTCGGCGGACGGCTTCGAGGCGTTCAATGATAGTTGTCATAATTGTAAAATAGTTTATTAATGTATACGTATGTAAAAATATATAAAATATAGCGTTTTTCTGTCACGTTTTCTTGGTCGGTCGCCTAAACTATTGTACATTTGCACCCGAAAGCGTTACAGATAACGTTTTATGCAAACTTTAAACGATACAAATATACAATAAATATGGCAAAGCTGGTTAGAAAAAAGAAAATAATTGTACCGAGAAACAATATTTCGGTATTGATGTCACGATTTGAGTGTGGCCAGTGTATGGTTTACAACGCTCTCGCATATCGTTCGAAGAGTGATATGGCTGAGAAAATACGCAAGATGGCATTGAATGAGTTTGGTGGCAGGAACGTCAGCGTACCTGTATACGAACAGTAATAAAGGATTAGCTGAAATCAAATATTAATGCATTTTGTTTTAAACCATGCGGAGGTGTCCGCATGTATGATTTTTATTTCCGTTACATGCCGTCCGGTTCGCGAGAATAGGACGGATTTTCTGAAAATCTAAAAAACGCTATATGCTGCAACTATTTACGACGCAGACCTATCAAGACAAGGTAGATGCGATATATAAGCTGCTCAATACCGATACGGCCTGTCCGATAGAGTTGTTCGAGTGGCGCGTGAGGCGGATACACTGCCTCAACTTGAAGATTAAACAACGTTCTGCCGACATGGGCAGAAGGGAAGAGATATACTAAGTGTATGTTCTGGAAGAAAAAGAAAGACAAAGACAAGTCCGAGACTTGGGGCAAGGCTGCAAGGACGGGCAAATGGAGAAGTACCACGTCGCTTAAAGCAAAGCTTGACAAGGTATTTTCGATGTATATCAGGCTTCGGGACTCGAAGGTGTATGGATATGAGTATTTCCGATGTGTGAGTTGCGGGAGGATACTGCCCTTTGAGCAGGCTGACTGCGGACACTACATATCGCGAACCAATATGGCTCTGAGATATTCGGAAGACAACTGTTCGGCGCAGTGCCGGCACTGCAACCGCTACAAGGACGGCAATATACTTGACTATCGCCAAGGGCTTATAAGGAAGATTGGCGAACAGAGAGTGATGCTGCTTGAAGCAAGGAAGCACGAGGCGAAGAAGTGGTCGAACTGGGAGCTTGAAAGGCTCATAGAACACTATGAGGGCGAGGTAAGGAAAATGAGAAGTAACACATAGGATATTTTACTCATATATAAATTCAAGTTTTAAGGTTATTGTTATTAATGTAAAAATCTTTGCAGCAGCGGCTGCTACGTATGTATTTTTTGATTAACAACCATCTGTCCGGTTCGTGAGAATAGGACAACTTTTACTACGAAACTATAAAACAAAATATAACATGAACAAGGAATATGTATTGGACAAGATACGTGAGCTGATGCCGGACGACTCGAAGAGACCGATGGGCGTTGGCTATGTGGAACTGAAGAATGCTGTGCAGGCTGACTTGAAGAAGATAATGAACGAGCTGTTGAAGGACGGTGAGATAAATTACTTCAAGACGCTAAACGGTGTGACAGTGTATTTGAAGGACTCAAAACTATAAAACGATATGAAGAAGATATTGATAGACAAGATATACCTGCGATACTTCAAGGGCGTAGAGGACAAGGAAATCGTACTGGAAGACCATATCAACGTGATAAAAGGCCGTAACGGTACAGGTAAATCGACGATAGCAGACGCTATCAGCTGGGTGCTCTTCGGAACGAACCAGGCAGGTGCCACTAAGTTCGGCATCAAGACCAAGGACAAGGACGGCAGGGAGATTGAGGACGTGGCGCACTCAGTGGAGATTTCGCTCAGTGTACAGAACGAGCAGGAAGGCATGATGTGCTACGTACTGACACGTACACTGACCGAGACCCGTAAGGAAGACGGCAGCGTGACGAACAACTACACATATAAGGTGGACGGAGAGGTAGAGACGGCAGGAGACTTCAAGAAGGTCGTTGACGCCATTTGTCCTGAAGAAGTGTTCCGTCTGTGCTCATCGCCATACATCTTCACCCAGATGGACTGGAGCGAGCAGCGCAAGAGGCTGAACGAAATGTTCGGCGTTCCGAGCGTGGAAGACGTTACGGGTGGCGACAAGAAGTATGACGCTATCAAGGAACTGCTTGAGAAGGAAGACATCGACAAAATACTGAAGCACTTGAACTACAAGCGCAAGGAAGTGCAGAAGAATCTGGACGAGGTGCCCGTAAGACTTGAAGCCTTGAAGAACGTACTGCCCAAGACAGAAGACTGGGCAGACATAGAGAAGCGGATCAATGAGAAAGGGCAGGCAATAGACGCGACACGAAAAAGTCTCAGCACTATAGATAATGGCGGTGCAGACTTGATACGCAAGCAACAGAATATAAGCATTCTGAATCTTGACTACAAGCGCAAACGCATCATGGAAGAATCGGCGCAGCACAAGTTGGGTGAGATACTAAAGGCGAACGCCGAAGCCAAGACAGCGTGCAAGAAAGCTGTGGCGGAGGCGGAGCAGAATATCGAAGACTTGAAGCAGAAGTTGAAGTCGTTTGATGGAGCATTGGAAAAATGCGACGCACGTATGAACGAACTTGACGCAGAGAAAGCCGCCGGCATAGTTAAGTGGAAGCTCGTCAAGGCAAGGAAATGGGAATGGCACGAAGATGATGCCTTCTGCCCTACCTGCAAGCAGCCTTTGCCGGAAGAACAGGTGCAGAAGATTATGGAGGAGTCGAAAAAGGCATTCCTTAACAACCAGGCGTCAGACCTCAAGAAGCTGGGTGACGACGCTGCAAGAATAAAAGAAGAAGTAAAGAAGTGTGAGGAGACCACTGAATACTTCAAGACGGAACAGAAGACAACACAGACGCAACTCAGCGAAGCGGAGACGGCTCTGGAAGAAGCCCGAAAAGCACAGGAGGAACAGGCGAAGAATGAGGAAGAGAATGTGAGCGTGGAGAGCTTGCTCGCCGCAAAGCCCGAATACAAGCAGGTGTGCGACCGCATAAGAGAGAAAGAAGCCGAGCAGGAGAAGCCGTCTGACGAGAACATGAGCGAGGAAGACAAGAAGTTGAAAGCGGAATTGGAAACGAAACTGAAAGACTTGGAGTCGGAGAAAGAGGCACTCACGGCACGGTTTGCAGTAAAAGCGCAGTGGGAGAAAGTGAACGCACAGATGGACGCTCTGCAAGAGAACCGCGCACAATGGAAGGAACAGATAGATGCGCTTGACGAGAAGATAAAGGCAGCAAGCGACTTCCAGAGACGCTCGTGCGAGGTGCTTGAAGAGAACGTGAACAGACGGTTCAAGCTGGTAAGGTGGAAGATGTTCAGACGTCAGCTTGACGGCACGGAAAAACCATGGTGTGAGTGCTCGGTGGACGGCGTGCCATACTCGGACTTGAACACGGCAGCGAAGATAAACGCAGGTCTCGACATAACTAACACGCTGAAAAGACACTACGGAGTGGACGTGCCTTGCGTGATAGACAGTGCTGAAACGGTGCAGGAGCCCCTGTATGAGGGAGGTCAGCAGATAAGGTTGACGGTGACGGACGACGAAGACATAGTGATAGGCTATGAAAATAGAGACGAAGTATAGCATCGGAGATACAGTATGGTTTCTGGACGGGTATCGTGCGCAAAGCAGCAAGATAACCGGTATAGAAGTACAAGTGTTGGGAACATCAAAGCCCTTCGTACAATACAGATTCTGCGTGTTTCCTCCAATCAAGGAGGAGCACGCTTTCAAGACAAAGGAAGAACTAATTAAATACATAGGAAAATGACACAGACAACGACAACAGCAGTGGCCAAGCAGCCACAGTTGACAGCCAAGCAATTGGCGGTAAAGGACTTTAAGAAGGTAGCCGAAGGCGGTTACTATCAGCAGCAGTTGAAGAACGTGTTGAAGGAGAACGCAGGTACGTTCGCGGCTTCGCTCATGGAGCTGGTGACGGGTGACGACAAGCTATTGGCTTGCGAGCCGAAGCTGCTCATGGCGGAGGCTATGAAGGCAGCATCGTTGAAACTGCCACTGAACAAACAGTTAGGATATGCCTACATCGTGCCTTACGACAAGACCCCGACAATGATTATCGGCTATAAGGGTTTGTATCAGTTGGCTATCCGCAGCGGTCTGTACAAGAACATCAATGCCGACGTGGTGTATGAGGGCGAATATCAGGGCTACGACAAGATTACGGGCGAGCTGCACCTTGACGGCGAGAAGATTTCGGACAAGCCTGTAGGCTACTTCGCATACTTCGAGCTGACTAACGGCTTTAAGAAGATGATGTACATGAGCATCGACGATATGGCATCGTACTGCAAGAAGTATTCGGCAATGATGAAGAGCTGCAAGATGTCGAACGAGGAGCTGGCGGAGCTGGCAGAGAAGCAGGCGAAGCAAGGCCCGGGTAACTCAGTGGGCTGGTACGGCAACTTCAACGATATGGCAACGAAGACGGTGTTGCGCAGACTGCTGTCGAAGTACGGCTATCTGAGCATCGAAATGCAGAATGCCATGAGCGTGGACGAGGCAGAGACCGCCGAGGAGCATCGTGATGCGGAGTTTGCAGAGAGCAAGGAGGTGATCACCGTAGACGCACGGACGGGCGAGGTGCTGAACGGCGGAGCGAACACTGAGCCTGGCTATGCCTCTTCGGGCCTCTCTGAGCCATTGGGTGAGAAGACAGGTGATGCAGACGTCAACCCGTTTGAGTAATGGAAGAATGGAGGTCTGTAAAAGGCTTTCTCGATTACCAAGTAAGTAATTTAGGAAGAGTCAAAAAACGTTCTTATTGGAAAATTGGCAAGAATGGTAGAATAATAAAAATAAAAGAACATATCTGCAAAGTCAACAATAGAAAAGGATGGTATTTGACTCTTATCCTAAATGATGGATTGGGAAAGCATAAAACCTGTAGAATTCATAGACTTGTATGGGAATCTTTTAGGGGAGACGTACCCAACGGGTTTGTAGTTCATCATAAAGATGACAACAAACAAAATAATAACATAAAAAACCTGCAGTTAGTCTCAACAATGGAGCATCACAAAATACATCTTGCAGAACATCCGGAGATGATTGAGTCTATGAAAAAATACAATAAACTCATAAGGCCTAAGAAAATTTGTCAGTATTCATTGGATGGACATTATATTGCTAAATATAATAATGCAAAAGAAGCATCCGTAGAGACCGGTGTTTGCTCTCGTAATATACTACAAGTGTGCAATAGGACAGAATATAAAAAAGGAAAATTCAGAACACAAGCAGGAGGCTTTATTTGGAGGTTTGAAGAATGATATTAACGACAATAAATAGTGGAAGCCGAGGTAATGGATTTTTACTGGAGGCTGATGATGGACAGCAACTTCTAATGGAAGCTGGTTGTAGGTTAAAAGATTACCAAAATGTAGGACACTTAAAAATCGGTTGTGCTCGTGGTATGTTGATAAGCCACGAGCACGGATAAGGAGACCATGCTAAATACGTAAGAGATTTTACTCGTGCCGGGATAGACGTGCTGAGTACGTCGGCGGTGAAGGAGAAGAACAGATATGGCGTGACTGCCGTGGAGCACGGCAAGACATATCATCTTGGGGACTTCGCTGTGACGCCGCTGAGTGTTGAGCATGACGTGGAATGCTTCGCTTATCTTGTGCATCATCCGGAAATGGGGACGCTGATGTTTGCGACGGACTGCTGGAACCTGCATCAAGTGGTGAAAGGCGTGGCGCATTATCTTATCGAGGCTAACTACCAGGACGACATTCTGGACGAGGCTGTGAGAGAGGGACGCACGGTGGCATCGCAAGCGGACAGAATAAGACTGAGCCACATGAGTCTGAAGCACTGCATAGAGTACTTGAAGATGTGCGAGGCGGACAAGACAGCGAGAACGATAACGCTGATACATGCAAGCGGAAGACATCTGGACAAGCAGAATGCGGAGCTGGCAGTGGCAGGACAGACTGGTGTTGCGACATGGGTGGCGAAGCAAGGACTGGAAATTGTATTAATGTAAGAAAGGGGGTAAGGGGGTATGGCGACTTTTGAGAGGCTGAACGACCCGAGGCAGTATATGGCTGCTATGAGAGAGATAGACAAGGCTCGCGACTGCGGGTATGCGATAGACATAGTGAAGCACAGAGAGGTGGCTACGAACAAGCAGATGGCTTATCTGAACTTCATCATAAGCTACTACGGATATAAGCAGGGTGAGACTTTCTACAGTGTGCTACGGACGATACAGCAGGACGTGTGTCCGCATATCTTCCTGGCAGAGGAGGGAAAGAAACCGAAACCTCTGTGCTATCTGACTACAGCAGAAATGTCGAGCGTGATAAGGAACTTTCTGGACTATGCGTCGATGAGCGAGGTAATGATACCGGACAAGGACGACGAGAGAGGTCTGAGAAGCGCAAAGGCAGAGCTGGCGAGCGGTGGCGCAGGCTGGGTGTGAGGAATGTTGAGTTAGGAATTTTGAATGTTGAATTGGTCGGCTTTGCCGATTTTGAATTAATAAATTTTGAATTATATGATACATATAGAAGGACCGATAATAAAGATTCTGCCCGAGAAGAGCGGCATAAGCCAGTCGGGCAGAGAATGGAGAGAACGTGACGTAGTGATAGGGTATGTGGCGAGCTTACAATATCCGAAGAATGCAGTCGTGACGTTTAGGGGTGCGCAAGTGGACGTGGTGAACCAACTTGGCAATGGCGACGCTGTGGGATGCGACATAAGTATTGACGCAAGAGAGTGGCAGGGTCGGTGGTTCAATACAGTTGTCGGGTATAATCTGAAGAAGTTGTAATATGACTATTCCCGATGAGATACTTGACCTTGACTTGGTGAAGATAGGAATGTATATCTACATCAAGAGGAAATGCGGTAAGGCTGGTGAATGTGACGTGTCAATGAAGGAATTAGGTGACCGTTTCGGACTGACGAGACCGACGACAAGCAGGTATCTCACGGAACTGTACAATCTGAAGGTTTTGTTTCAAAACGGACACCAAACGGACACCAAGCGGACACTTATCACATTAAAACCCAATGGGTTAGATAACATCGGCGGACACCAAACGGACACCAAGCGGACACCTGAACAGGAACTTAAAGAGAGAAAGTTGGCGTTTGGGATGCTGCTCAAACCATTCAACGGAATGTATCAAAGGTCTATGCTTGCCGAATTCTACAACTACTGGACAGAGGTGAAGGAAGGAGGAAGAAAGATGCGATTCGAGAAAGAGAAAACGTTTGAGATAGCAAAGAGATTGGCACGGTGGAGCAAAAACAATTACGGCAAGAGCAGCTCTGAACAGCGTATGCACACGGACGGGACTGTTCTTCATGCAGAACAAATGGATTATACGAAAGGTACATGGTAGATGAACTTTAATTTCAAACAGATGGTGGAGAGCTTGAAAGACACGGGCTATCCTGCCGAACCCGACAGGGTGAGAATAAAGGTGGCGAACGCTGAGGCAAGGCTGAGGGCTGGGTTGGACTACTTCACGGGCAAGGGAGTTTGGAACGAGGAGAACTACAGACCCGTAGTGGAGTGGCTGGAAGACAACAAAGGTCGAGGGCTGCTGATAAACGGAGGCTGCGGTCTCGGGAAATCGCTGATAGGCATGCGTATAATACCGATACTTATCAATACGGCATGCCGAAAACTCGTCAGCGTGTACAGAGCGCAGGATCTTGTGACGCAACCAGACGCTATACTGAGCAAACACATAATCTATATTGATGATGTGGGAACAGAGAATGTGGCGAACAACTATGGAAACAAGCGTATACCCTTTATGGAGCTGTGCGACTTGGCAGAGATAAAGGGTAAGCTGCTGATATTGACAACAAACCTTGACATTCCGCACTTGGAGGAGAAATACGGAGAGCGCACGATAGACAGACTTAGAGCTATCACGAAGTGCGTGACGTTTAGAGGTAAATCACTTAGAAAATAACTAAAAAAGAGGAAATATGACTGTAACGAGAATTGACTTTGTAGACAATGCTACGACCAGAGAGGCAGGCGTCTACGCAATGAAGTATGGCTGGGCATTCGTAAAGGGTGTGTGCCGTGAAGTGAACGAGTTTGCGCATCGCCTTCCATGGGTGTGCATAGGAGTTGTGCTGATAGTGGCAACGTCGGTGAGCTACGTGTGCATTGCGGAAGCGAGAGCTGAACGTGACAAGGCGAACAAGGCGCAGATGGAGCTACAGCAGCAAGTAGAACAGCTCTCATGCGCTGTCGAAGCGGAAAGGAGCGCACGATGAATCACAACTAAAAAACATACGACAATGAAGAAGAAAATCAAGACATGGCTCATACACCTTCTGGGTGGAGTGACAGTTGCTGAAAGTAGAAAGGAATGTGAAAAACTTTTCGATTTTGGTATGGAAGGTGCATGCATCGATATTCGTGACTATGCTGATTCTCTCTACGGCAAGATTAACATAGCAGAGATATTGAAGGATTGCCCAAAAGGGATGGAATTGTACTCACCGGTATATGGCACGGTCGGACTTTTGGAAGTGGACAGTAATTCTGTATATTCAATAAAGACAGTTACCAGCATTGACCGTATTGGTTCATTTACTCCTTATGGTCTACTTTATGAAAAATACCCCTCTGCAGAATGCCTCCTCTTTCCATCCTCTGAAATGCGCGACTGGACGAAGTTTTTTAAGCGAGGGGACATAGTGATAAAAAAAGGGGGTGGTATGGCTGCTGTCTTTGATGGCTGGGTAAATGATACTTACACAGAGTTCAACACTACCGTCAATCTGTATTGTGATAATAATACAGGTGAAGAAGAAGTTTGTACAACACTTCTATTCAGAAAAGCAACAGAAGAAGAACGCAAGCAGTTCGTTGAAAAAGTAGAGAGGATACTAAAGGGCAAGTACAACCCCGAGACCCTGCAAGTAGAGCCTGTGAAGCCAGTGTGTCTGTTCATGCCGTTCGACAAGGTGCTGGTGAGGGATAATGAAGCACAATTATGGAAGGCTAACTATTTCTCACATTACGAGGAGGATGATGAAGATTATCCTTATACTTGTATAGACAATTCTTATCATTGCTGCTTCCCATACGAGAATAACAAACATCTCCTTGGCACAAGCGAGGCATACACGGAAGGAGGCAGCGAATGAGCTGCCCCTTCTCTCTCGAAAACGTCAAGTTCCGTGAGACCGCACACATAGCCTTCGAGGACGAATACGTCACGGCATACCAGTCCACCGACATCGTCCCGAAGATATACAAGAGCGTCAACACCCCTCGCGACAAGAACGGATTGGCATCAGGCAAGCCCAAGACCTACTACCGCACCCGGTACAGCGAGTGGGTCACGGAAAAGACATTTGTTGAACAATATCAGAAAATCAGAGAAAAATTCTAAGTTATGATAATAGAAATATTGAAAATCATCGCCAGCTTCTCTATCACCATAGCACTCTTCTATACTTTCTTTAAAGTTGGCAGACAGAGTGCTTACGATCGTCTTATGGAGCATTTTAACGATGCTGTTAAGCTTATTAGCAAGCAGGAAGTAATAATCCAAACTTACGAACAAAAGCTTAAGGAAATAGAAAAGGAAGCACAGCAATGAAAGACGTATTCACAATTCATCAAGCCGACAACGGCATCATGCTGAAATCGGACGAATATGTAGAGGTGATGGAGGACACTCACAATGCAGACGGTAAAGGCAAAGATAATCTTTACCAACGTCTCGGTAGGTATCTCTATTCCTTGGTTAAAGGCACAATGGACGAAGAAATGTCAAATAGCGTGCAAGTGGAACTCAACATAACTAAAGCAGAATAATATGATAGACGAAAAGAAAATCACAGAAGCCATAAACACATACATCGGCTATGCTAAAGAGGGTAAAGAGACATCTATGAGGCGTGATGCCTTCCGTGTTGGAGTGAAATGGTTTAAGAAAACCATCTGGCATGACGCAAGCGAAGAACCAGAGTCAGACAAATGTATTCTCATACGATTTGTTGACTATAAAGGGAATGTCGAATACGGGACTGATATTCTCGCTCCTCCTATAACGTGGGATAACTGGGTAGAAATTTGCAAAATAACCAAATGGTGCTACGTCGAAGATTTATTACCGAAAGGAGGTGAGAAATGAACAGGAGAAAGCAGATAGAATCAATTAGAAATTGGCTGAAGTCTTGTAGAGAAGAAGTTCGAATGGGCAAGAAGTTGTCAATAGATACATTCAACCAGATACTTAAAGAAGTAGAAGAACTTGATTGTTCGGAAATAAAGGCAACGCTGATAGAGTACATCGAAACAAGAATGGAATATCAGAGGAACAGAAGTATGGACGAGTATGAAACTGAAATGATAATCCTGTCTAATATGCGCCACACAATTAAGAAAATGCGAACAGATGAAATAATCATTGCGTTTTTAAGAAATCTCAAAGATAGTGACTTAAAACAAGAGACATATTTGAGGAAGGCGCACGGAAGGTTGCCCGATGGAGAAACACTTACTTATAACAAGAAAAAGAGCGAAATAGCACAAAGCATGTTGAACCTAATCATTAATAGCAATGGGTAGAAAATACACTAACCACGACCACTACTGCCATATATGCGGCAAGAGGATAGGTGACGGAGAAGATTACTACCAATGTGCAAGAGGTACAGACACTTGCTATGAGTGTGCCAATGAATATGGAGAATGTTATGAATGTAACGGATGTAAAGACTAAGAATATGGAGAATAACAGACAAATATTATTCAAGGCCAAGAGACGTGATAACGGAGAGTGGGTGACTGGTTACTTCGCAGCCATTCATATCCCGATAGATTTTCAAAACTTTGGAAAGGGATATGAAGAACATGGCTACCTATACAATGATACCAACGACCGTAAGAATAGCTTCTGGTATGTAATCAATAATAGAACCTTATGTCAATTCACGGGCTTCTATGCAGAGGACAGAGTTCCTATATATGAGAATGACATTGTAGAATGTACCTACTTTGACCATAATGGGGATGATACACACGTAAGAGGTATTGTCGTGTGGGAAGATTGGGGCTACAGCTTGAAGCCCATAGGTGATGACAAGAAGAAATATGAACAGATTGGGTATGAATCTTTGAATCTGCCTATTGACACAGAAAATGAAATCAAAGTAATAAGAAACAAATATGACAACAGTTATGACGAATGACAGAAAGATAGCAGACTGTTTAATCGAAGAACTAAAGAAAGAAAAAGGAGGTGACAAATGATTAAAGCAGAAGACCTAAGAATAGGAGACATTGTAAGGATTAACGAAAACGATTCTATCAAAAATGGACTTATTGGCAAGGTGACTGATATAGACTCACTAAGGGAGTACAAAGAAAAGAAAGGTGCCATTACTCTGAATACCATTGAAGATGATGGTTGGTATTGGGGAATATGGTGTTGCGACATTGAGCCTATCCCTCTTACTCCCGAACTCCTCGAAAAGAACGGTTGGGAGCGAGATAAACTGGTGACATACATTTATGGTCACGACGCTCACAACATCGAAGTTATCTGCACTCCTAATAGTGAATGTGTAGATGTCACTCTTAAAGGTGACACTCTACATAGGATAAAGTACGTTCATGAACTACAGCACATCCTTTGGGCGTTAGGTGAGGATGCAAACTTAAAGATATAAACCAAATTTAACAAAACTTTAAAAACAAAGAAACAATGGAAACAAACATCGGAAAGAAAGTAATCATCCGTGGCGACCGCAGCGGAGTAGAGTTCGGAACACTTGTAGCACAGAAAGGCAGAGAAGTGACACTGCATAATGCACGTCGTATCTGGTATTGGAATGGTGCGGCTTCATTATCACAGCTCGCTAAGGATGGTACGACTATTCCAAGAGAATGTAAATTTACTGTCACAGTTGATAGTATTACGATACTCGACGCAATCGAGATAATTCCTTGCACAGACAAGGCAATCAAGTCAATAGAGGAGGTGAGAGAATGGAAACGTTAGAGACAAAAATTAAAAACTTCCTAAACCTTAGCTATGGCTATGGCTATGGCTATGGCGATGGCTCTGGCTATGGCTCTGGCTATGGCTATGGCTCTGGCGATGGCGATGGCTATGGCTATGGCTCTGGCGATGGCGTAAAAGAGGTAAATGGCAATACTGTATATATAGTAGATAATGTGCCGACAATCATCATGTCCGTCCGTGATAACATTGCACAAGGCTTTATCTTGCAGCGTGATTTGACACAGACTCCTTGCTACATTGTTAAGGAGCAAAATACGTTCGCCCACGGCAGCACCCTACATGACGCTTTTTCTTCCCTGCAAGAGAAGCTCTATGACGGCAGCACCGAAGAAGAGCGCATCGAGGCATTCCGTAAGAAATTCCCCGAGTATGACACGCCTTATCCAAATCGTGACCTCTTTGCCTACCATCACGTGCTTACAGGTTCATGTCGCATGGGACGCGAGAATTTCTGCAAGGATAAAGGTATAGACCTTGATGGCAGCACAACAGTTCGTGAGTTTGTCGAATTAACAAAGGATAGTTACGGAGGTGATGTAATCTGCAAGTTACCCGAAGTTTACGGAATAACAGAGCATTAAAAATACAAGCTTATGAGAGCAAGATTAGCAAAGAAAATAGTAAAGGCAAGCCCTCTGTATCTCAGGTATTGCATTGCGTTTAATAAGAAGCCGTATTTTAACAGATATTGGCATCGAAAATGGGAACGCGCGTATTCTCGTCACATCCTATCTATGTGGACAGTAAGAGTTGATAGTAGTCTGTCTGTCGCTGTTCGTAAAGCGGATGCGTATGGTCGGTCTATTCGTGATAAAATACAATCCCGCAGAGCACTAATATAAACAAATAAAACATTAACAAAACAAAGTAAACAATGAACAAAGAAATGAAACAGTACACAGGTACTAAGACAGTTAAGGCGATGCCTATGACAATGGGCGAAGCCTATGAGCACAAGCTCTTAAAGGAAGGTGTAAGACCTTCTGAGTGTGAAACAGACAAGGCCGGCTACCTTGTTGAGTACGAGGGCGGCTATCAGTCAGGTCTCCAGCTGAGCCATTCGAAAAGGCTTACAAGCTATCAGAAACATTCCTCGACAGACTGTGTATTGAATACTCAGAACTGATGGAACGTGCAGAGAAATGCAATGACTTCCTTGCGTCAGACAAGGTTAAAGAGTTGGACAGAACCTCTCAAGCTCTGCTGTCTGTACAAAGCGAATTGATGTATCAATACAGTTCTGTCTTGGGAGACCGAATGTCTATTGTGCGTAAGGAAAAGCCTGTACTTGCCACTTTTACATTCGGCACAGCAGTACTTTTCCTTAAAGCAGGTATGGCTGTCCGCAGAGCAGGATGGAATGGTAAGGGATTATTCGTTGTCAAGCAAGTACCATCGCACATCACAGCCGACATTATCCCTAACATGCAGTCACTTCCTCAGTCTGCCAAAGACATCATTATGGCTCGCAAAGAACCGCATATCGACTACACCAATCAAATGCTTATCATCAACCCAGATGGACGTGCAGACTCATGGGTTCCATCCTCATCTGACGTATTTGCGGAAGATTGGGAGTTGGTAACTGAGTAATTAATCCTCTCCCTGGTGACAGCAGGGAGAGATAAAAAGAAGAGAATCCATGTTTGTAGATATATTAACAATTACCCCAAATAACGCACCACAAAAAAATTGTTGCTATGATTGTATAGGGTGTGTTCATTTGACAAGTATTACAGTAAATGATTCACATGAAGCTTATGTTGAATGTGATTTGGAGGAAGAAGAATGAACATAAAAAAAGGAATTAAAAATGTTGTGGTGGTAATATTTATAACACCATTACTGATTGTAGCATTAATACTGTATGTTCCGTATGCCTTTTGTAGGGGGTTGACAGATGATTTTATCTTTAACGAATATTTTGATTGTTGGGGAAGAATTACCGAATTCCTGCTCTATCCAATTACATACGTTAGAAAGCTGAAGTCTCGTTGCAATACGCTGAAAGGCAAGCTACAGTATTACAAAGATAGATGTAAAGAACTTGAAAACGAATTAAACAAGGAGGACTAACAATGAACAGACAACAAGCAAAAGAACTGCTGCCTATTATACAGGCATTCGCAGAAGGTAAAATAATACAAAGTAGAAGAATTAACGGAATGTGGATAGATTTGGAAATGAAAACTGCACTTAATATTATAAGTTTAATAGATGAACCACAAAAATACCGCATCAAGCCAGAACCCAAGTACCGCCCATTTGCTAACGCAGAAGAGTGTTGGCAGGAAATGCAGAAGCATCAGCCGTTTGGATGGATAAAGAAAACCTGTGGACAATGTAATTTTCTACACATAATGGAATTGTACTCTACAGGCATTGTAATTAATAATGTTGATAGTTTTGGTAATTTCAGAAACTTGATTAAAACGTACAAATATGCTTTTGCCGAAACAACTTTTGCTGATAGCACACCGTTTGGCATTAAGGAGGAATAAACTATGAGAACAATCAAATTTCGTGGCAAAGATGTCTTCACTGACGCTTGGCGATATGGTGACTTGGTGCATAATCAGAAGGTCACAACAACAGGCTTAGAACCTCGTGTTATGGTATGTGGATACGAGGTTAACCCTGAGACTGTAGGGCAGTTTACGAACCTTAAAGACTCTAAGGGGAATGAGGTCTACGAAGGTGATATTGTTGTGTGTGATAACGGTATAATTGTTAACGAAAAATACGCTTGTGTTGTCGTTTTCAAGCATGGCTCGTTCTGTCTTCGTTCTGTGGATAATACTGTGACTACTTCTATCATGATTCATGTTGACTGTGGACGGCTATTGTGCTGGGCAGTCATCGGCAACGTATTCGGCAATAAAACAAAAGAAGGAAAAGAATATGAAATCAAGATTAGCAAAGAAGATAATTAAGGCGAGCGACTTTTACGGCGTTTATCGTTCGATATGCCGACACAAAAGACGCAAGTATCATCCTTATTGGTTGAAACGTTGGGCTTATCGTACAGGTTGGATGTTTGGCTCAGAGAACACGACAAGAAAACACAGCCGTGTTTTATTCTGGCTTAAAGGTTATGATATGCGGCTTGATGAAGCTTTACGACGACAATCTCAATACGTAAGGAAGATTCAGGATGATGTCGAGGCAAAGCAAATGGCGTTGCGAACAAAACGGTGGCAAAGAATGTTGGACTGGTTGAAAGCCGAACAGAGCGTTAAGGGTGATAGTAAACATTGAAAAATACAAACAATATGGAAAGAACTATAATATACAGAACACAGCGTACCGTTACAGACGTACGCACAAAGGGAGGTATGAAGGCACATATTTGTGTGTATGGCGAAATAGCGAGAGCGAAGGGAAAAAGGTTTTGGATTTTCAAGCTGCCCGACAGATACGTACGCAGAACTTGGCTAATGGAATACGTGGAGACCGTAAGAGGGACTTTCGAGCCTTGTAAGTGTGACTTGAAGAGGCTTTCATTTGAGAGCGCCAAGCGGATAATGGAAGAAGAGTGTATAATGGAAATGAACCTTAAAGCAAAGTGTCATGAATATAAGAAGAAGTTTGGTAAGGCAGAATAGAAACCTGCTTGCCGTGCATCCTGACGTAATGAAAAGGACGATGGATGCAGTGAACGACCAGTGCTCGCTGTACTATATCATCATCGGCTCGGTATATAACCTGGCACAAAGTTCGATGCTCGACGCTAAGGTGATGCTGGAGGAGACAAAGCACTGGAAGCATGAGGTGAAAAGAGACGTGAACAAGGCTCTTGCTGCATACGACACGTGGAACTCGAAGATGAAGGTGCAGCTGTGGGACAGGTATCAGATGTGGCTTGACATATCGGACGATGTGGCGGAGAAGATGAAGATGCACGTACAGAAGCTAAAGTGGAGCTATGATGCGGTGCTGATGAAGCATAACGACACGGAACACCTGCTGAAGGCACATCTGTTGACTGCCTTGACGATGAACGACCTTGCTTTGTCGACGTTCAGAAAGTACATAGCCGACGGATCCGAGAAGACTAAGGTGGATATGAGACTGCTGTTTTCGAAAGAAAGTTCGTTCAAAGATGTGGCGACGAACTGGGAGAACGCTGTAAGGAGGGTGCTGAAATGCAGTGGCGGTGACATTGACTGCAACAAGGACAACAACTGCGTGCTTGCTGCGGACATCATAAGCAGGAAGCTCGCTGACTTTGCGATGTATGAAGAAGCCTGCGGATATGGCGCTGAGTACAATCACGAGGTGATAGAGAAATACATTGACGATTAACGCAAAAAAGCGGATAGGGCAGGACTCATTCCTCTCTATCCGCTTTTGTTATCTTTACGAATTTACGTACCACCAAATTTTATCGGTCGGGTGGTCGGTATCTTCGTCGAGGAGGAAGCTTCGTGCCAGCTCGCACGACTTTTGCAGTAGCCGACTACGGTCACGGAACCAGGAACGGAGGGTTTCGATGTGGTTGGAGTACATGAGATTGACTGTTACACAAAAGTCCCAGAAGTTGTAGTCGTCGGGCAGGGTGAGATACATCTTTTCGTAGGCTGCACGTACGTCCTCGTAGGGGAAGAACGGTGCATAGGACTTGTGCGTATCGTCACGGAAATAGTACATACGGGCGATGGCTGCTCGTGCATCAGCTTCGTTGAAGTGATGGTCGTTGTCGAGGAGATAGAGCATCTTGTGAAGAGCGGTCTCCATTTCCTGTTCGGTCATTCCGCAAGAGTTGTTGCGGAGGCGAATGGCTGCGCTGTCGAAAGCGTCAGCGAGTAAGGTTCGTACATTCATAGTTATTTGGTTTTTGTGACAGTTCGGCTGCATGGACGGAAGCTACGGCATAGGACTTGTGCAAAGGCGCAGACGTAGAGCGCTACAGTCATGAGGATTAGGATGAAGTCGGCATCGTACATTTCGTTGCTTATGAGCCAAGAGCGGTAGTATATGCGAATAGCATTGGTGCCGATGATATAGACGAACGGTATGCGCCATATCCAACATAGCTTGAAGAAATGGCTTGCAGGGAGCATGAAGACTACAGGGAAGATGTAGACCATGAAATAGAGGTAGGCGATACATTCCTCGTTCTCACGAATGTCGATAAGTATCTCACGTGGGTTGTCGTGAAAACTGTACACGCCATACCAATGACATAGCATGAGGAGGATAGGCACATAGCGCAGAGTCTTCTCGTAAAAGAAGAATATCGAGCGGTTGAGTGTTGGGCTGACGCTTGTTGTTGATGTAGTTTTCATAAGCCTATATTTTAGTAAAAACGTAAAGATAGCGAAAATAAGTACAAAGTGTAAGCGTTTATAAAGATTTTATAAACAAATGTACGTTTTTATTGATTTAAAGCAAAAAAAAGAATGAAAGGATTATATCCCTTCATTCTTCTTGATAACCTTACCGACAACCCATTTGTTGCCGTAGTCTTTAATCCATTTGTCGAGCCATTCGAGAGCCGAAAGGAGGTCTTTGTGTTCGACGGACGGTGCGCCTTGCTGTGTTGTGTACTCGCCATAAGATACTCGCCAAAGGTTTTCGGGGGTCTTGGTTATGGTGAGCGGTGAGCGATAGGTTTCACGAGCGTTGTATGTGCGGACGCTCTGAGGGAGGTTCTTGAACATTCGGTGATAGCGTCGGTCGGGATGCCCTTCATCCTTGGCGTGTGGGTCGGGAGGAATGGGGTTGCCGTCTCGCTCCAGCTTTTCGACTACTGCATCACGAACATACCTTGCTCGCTTGCCCCTTAACGCATCAAGTCGCTCATAGACAGCTGGCTCCATCCAAAACGTCATGCGCTGCGTGTATTGCTTGACGGTATTGCGAGGGGCGTGGCTGACGGCTCGCTTGCGGATATATCGCTCTATCTCAATGAGGTTGCCTTTGCTGTCACGTCGGTAGGCAAGGATGAGGTTCTGCGTCACCTTGTTGTAGACCTCGGCTTTCTCGCTCTCGGGATAGTCAGCCATGAGCGACTTGATGATAGTCTTTAGCTGTGTCTCGCCTTGATAGGAGACTTCTGTGCGGTCGAGTTCGAAGAGGTCGTCGTATATTACTATTATTGACTTCATAATGTCAGCATGAAATAAAAACGGCAAGTATGATGATTATCAGAACTGCCCAGTCTTGTTTCTTCATAAATATTGACTTAACCGTGTTGTCGAGGGCTGATTAGGTTTTCTGCAAAGTTAATAAAAATTATCTAACGAGCCGAATTAAACTCAGGAGAAATATCGCCAAAGGCTTTAATGTCGGACACGCTATCGTCTTCGGTGAAGAACTTCACCTTCATGTGTTCGTCGATGTGAGCCATGGCGACTATCTCCTCTCTATCGTCGGACACAAGGCATATGTCGCCTCGTACCTCTGACTGCTTGCGGAGATACTTGATTGTAGCGTCCTTGACTGCGAGGAGGTTGAGTTCTCGTGTGATTGTTTCACCTGTCATAGGGAAATGGAATGTGAATTTCTTTTTCATAGTTGTATCGTTGTTATATTGTTTGTGATTTGTTTGGGTTCAGTCCGATGAAGAACTTTCGTTTATTCATGTCCGCTACAAAGTAGCAGGAGTCGTTGTCGAACGGAAATTTCTGCACTTGCTTGGTGTAGACATTGTTCTTGGCGAGTGCCCTGTTTGTGATGTCGTTGATGAACAGCCATTTTTCCCTTTCGGTTTCGAACTCACGAGATATGTCTATACGGCTGTCGAACAGGGAAAATCGGACTTCGATAAGTCCGTAGTCTTCGGTGTAGCCTGCAAAGGTCTGTTCGTCGGGCATATTGTCGTTGCTTTCGATGTAGCCGTCGGGGAAGAGTCGGCTGAGAATGCGTTTCTTCTCAGCCGTGTTAAGTGAACGAAAGTGTGACTTGTAGATTTCTTTTCTTGTCATACTGCTATTTGTTTAGATGTCATACATTGTTTTATGATATTAATATTGTCGTTGACGAGGTTTACGATGCGGTCGTGGTAGATGGTGAACTTGTCGCATGCGCCGTAGCACTGGACTACTTTCATCTGCTGTAGGTCTACTTCAACGGTCTCGATGCGCTTGTCATTTATGCGAGCGGAAAGGATAAGCGAGTTCTTTTTAGCGTAATACTCGTTAGCATAGACGCAATGATGCATCGCTGTGCCCTCCTCGAAGAAATCGGCTACGCTGCGGAGTACATGACAGGAGATTGTGCCGTCGGTTATCTCAACATCGAAGAAGCGATTGCAACGGTTGATGTAGTCTGCATTCTGCTTCTCTTTCATCTGCATGTCTCGTAGCTGCCTTGTGCGCTCGGCTTCACGTCTTCTGCGCTCGTCCTCGGACATTGAAGCTTCGACTGCCCATTGATGGGTGTGTTCGAAGTCCTCGGGACATACGAAGTGCGGATTGTTGAGGTCGCACTTAAGATTGACGAGCATTCGGATAAGGTCGAAGTAACGTGAGGGGTTGATGATTTCGTAGTTGTGACGGATAGCAATGCGCACAGCGTTGATGTATGCCTTATTGTAACGATCATTGAATATCATGTGTTCTGCGAGTTGAGGACGTAGCTTTATTATCGTCTCGGCAAACTTGTCGCAAGACAGGAAGCGATACCAACGATATAGCTTGTCTTGCTTCATATAATCGGCTGCGTAGCGGTAAGCACCTTCAACGGATTTGTTGTAGAGATATGTGTAAGATACATTTACAAAATGGTCATACACGTATGTAGGGTTAGGGCGGACCTCCAAATCTGAAGAGTAAGCAAAGGTGTCAATGTATGGACCGAGTGTGCGCTGACGTGCGAGAAGTATCTGCTTCTCGCCTACCTTGTTCCAAAACTGAAAGACTTCCCAAGTTGTGTAGGAAACTTCCTTCGCTCTGTTGCGGTGGCGGTCGATGCGGATATATCTGAGCACCTGCCAACCTTTGTAGGCTTGGTTGATAACGACATAGCAGCGGTTGTACATTTCCTCATACTTACACGAGCCGTATGTATGGCGGATGATGTGAGCGGTGTCACGCTTGCCTATCTCGCCTAACTTGTGAGAGAGGCTGACAACCTCTCTCTCTATCTTGGTACGTGGTTTCATATTACATTCCTCCGAATAAATCAAGTTGTTGTGAGTTGTCTGTTTTCTTCGCCTTTTTCGGCTGTGGCTTCGGGATGAGCACGGCTGTCTTGGGCTTTTCTTCCTTGGGTGCTGATGCCACAACCTTAGCCATTGGCGTGTCTTTGGTCGGTTCAACGTCCTTTTCCTGGTAGTAATGGACTGCCATCTGTAGTACATCTTCGTCGGATATGGCTGCACAATTGCCAACGGCTTGCTTGTGAGCCTGCTGCGTGATATACAGGAGACAATTCTTCATAGACTTCTGCTTATCCTCGTAGCGTTCACGGAAATTGGCGTCCTGCTGTGCCATTTCTCCTAACTTATTTTCAAGATATTCCTGTAGTGTCATATTGCTAAGTATTTACAATTGTTTATATTCTGTTCGTCAGAAAGCGAGTTGCACCAATCAGTTGTGACTGCTTCGCTTATCTGTGCGAGGTTCGCCTGTGGGTATGCTGCATGCAGTACGCTGTAGGCTCGCTCGCTGTAGGTATCATCTGTGAGCGGTCGGCTCATGATGATATTGTAGAGGTGCTGATAGCTTGTCATAGTGTCTCGATTTCATATCCGTAAAAATCATCTGCTGACAACACTATCTGTTCGTTGTTGTACTGCTCGGCTATTATCTGCTTCGCCTGTTGTGCGTCTGATGCGTCGACCTCTATCTTTCGTGAGAGAGTTTCGACAATTACTACTGTGTACTTCATATTCGTATGTTTTAAATTGTTATTGTGGCTGCTTCGACCTTGCATCGAAGTGGAGTGGCTTGTACCACATTCAGCCTGTAGTTATTCTATTCCTTGTTGATGATATATGCGAAGTGTACATCGCTTGATTTTGCAAAGACCTTAAAGCGTACAGCCAAGCGTACATCTTCATCTATCAGATTTTCGTTGTAGTTATCTTCTATTGTACGTGCCCATTCTTCAATCTGCTTGGTCTCTCTATCGTGTATTGTGCTTTCGAATAAAATGCGAACATAGTTGTTGTCATATTCGACCTTTGCGACTTTATCGCAGATGAAACCGACATATCTGTTTCCTCGCTCCACGTACTCGCTATTATCGAAGAGGTCGTCGAATAGGGTGTCTGAACATAAGTCCTTCTCATTGATAGGACATGGAATAATGTTTGTCTTCTTATTTTTATGTTTTAAGTTCGTTCCGTTGTCGGTGTCGCTCCGAAATGGTTTCTATCCCCAACGGATGATTGTTTCATCGTGCGTAACAGACTGCTCTGCCGTGTATCTTGTGCAATAATGCAAGTACTTCACGCTTGATTATTTTGTTATCAATTGTGCGGAGGTGATTTTCAAGCTCTTTCTTTGTCCAAAACCTGCGTGTTAACGGTCGGCGGTCTTGATACCACTTGCAGTAGAACCACACTTTGCCGCCATACACATCGGTGAGTCCGACATAAAAGGACGTGCCGTTAATCGTTACTTCTTCTATCATGTCTTCCATTTTTAATATTATGAGACCATTCATAGAGACGTTCGAAGTGATCTGAGCCTGTATAAGTGTCGATGTCTCCGTACTCTTCGATGTCGTTCATCAGCAAGCGCACGTCTTCTTTAATCTGCGCTCTGTCATACTCTGCTTCGGTCGCTTTCTTTGTCGTTACGATTGCAAGTGCTGTGCTTGCTATCAATGCTGCTACTAATAACTTGTTCATAGTCCAAAAATCTTTTGTTTCAAATCGTCAATTATTTTTATATTCTCTTCTGCGTAGGCTTTCGCCTTGTTGCTTGATTTCGCACGGTTGAGAAGTGTTGCAAGTTCCTCACGATAATTTGCGAGTATCATTCGAAGCATTATCGCATCTGCGGTGCTCAACAGCACTTTCCGTGTCTTAGGGGTCTTGGGGCGGTCGCACCGCCCCTTATCTTTGGATTTACTCATTTCCCCACTCGTCCCAATGTCTGCCTACATATATCCCCGATACGTAGTTGACTACCATCGAAAATATTAGTAAAACTATCCATAAATCTGTTGTCATAGCTGTATGTTTAAAGGGTTAATGTTTCGTTGAATATCTACTACAACCGCTCCATCCGTTAGGGTTGCCGTTAGCTTGACAAACTATCTTGTCAAAGCAAGAATTAATGTTGCTGAAATAGAAGTGCGCATATTTGCAATCTAAACAACAAATCTCTTGTGCTAATGTTATCATATATGTATGTTTTAAAGTTTGTTCCGTGTCACGTCTCGAACGTGATGTGCGCCTGTCGCTCACGGATGGTGTTTATAGTATCCTTAAATCTGTAAGTTCTACATTTTCACCTGCTTTTCTTGCGAGTTCGAGGGCTTCCTCTATGCTGTGCGTCTTGATGTACGCTTCGCATCCTCGCTTACTTCTGAAAGTGTAAACTGTGTACTTCTTCATAGTTGTTTATCTATATTGTTATTAATACTATAGCGTCCGTTTTTTCGCATTAAAGATAATTTTTGTTGACATTCCTTTTTTGTAGGAGCTGCGCATATTATACCTTTTTCATCGAACGCTCCCCAATTCCAAGGAGCGGGACGTTTTTTATAGATTACCTTCTTCATAGCTGTATAATGTTAATGGTTATTGATATGTGGCGAAGCCTTGGAGGGGCTGCGCCCCTCCTTATCTTCAATTAGCGTTCCTTTGCCAATATATCTATATAATATTTTATGTTCACGTCAACTTTCACAACTTCGTAATAAGTTTTACACTTCACGTATTGTGATTCTGTCTTGTTGATGAACTGCTTAGCCATTGTAGCGCAGTAGTCACCACCGAACGAACCTCCTATAGTGTTGTCGTTTCCGTACTCAAGAATAAAGGTGTGCATTTCTTCATCCTTATAACCTTTTCTTGTTGCCACAGCGAGTATACCGAAGTATGAGTTGTGGAAGATGTATTGCTTACCTGTAAATATTACATTTACCTCGCATTCGTTTCTCTTAATTTTGTAAATCTCCATAATCGTATATCTTTTAAATTGTTAATACTAATGTTGAAGTAATCTCTTGATTACGATGCAAAGTTAAGTAAATACTTAATATCAAGCAAGTAATTTGTTAAGTAAATACATAATATTAACGCTCTTTAACTAAGTATATACTTGATGTTAAATAAAAAATCGTTATATTTGCACAAGTAAATACTTATTAACAAATATGACACGTATTAAAGATATACTTAATGAGCGTAATATATCGCTCAAAGAATTTGCCGCTATGCTTGGTATTAGCTATACAGCATTGTATTTGCAGATAAACAAGCCTTCATACCCAACACTCGAAAAATGGGCAAGCGTGTTGGATATACCAATGTGGCAGCTATTCGCATCACCCGAAGATGTTGCACCAACAAATGACGAGTATAGCGACTTTGCCGCCTATATCCGCTACAAGGGCATCCACTATACGGCAGACACATTGGAGGAGTTCAACACGATTGTGGAAGAAATAAAAAGTATATCAAAATGAGCGAGAAGAAAACGGCTATACTTATCGCAGTAGGATTAGGTAGTATTTTAGGAATAGGTATTATTGCTGATGGCTGTATTCATAGTGCAGCCTTTGCTTTTATCGAAGCCGCAAGTATGCTCTTCCTGGGCGTTTACTTCATAGCGTCTATAGCCATAATGGCATATCTTTGGACTACATTTTCGGACAAGGTTTCCTCTTTCATAAATAAAATATTCAAATACAAACCAGTTAGCGATACTATAGTGTTAGGCATTTATAGTATCATAGTATTTATTCTTTATAAGATTTTTGCTTTCGTGGCCACTTGGCTTGACGAGCTATCTGAACTACACAAATAATAATGAGCGATATTAGAAGAAATAAGAAGTGTAACTAATAAATAAAAACAATGTATCAAACAGCTTTAATTGTCGGTGCTATATTCATCGGCTTGTCTATTATCATTATTGTGTACAATGTACTCAAAGGAAGCAAAAAGATTGCAATTAATTCTAACCCTATTGACGGAATACGTCCAAATGGGGTATTAGGATTTGAGTTAGGAGACGAGTATTTATTTTGTCTTTCAAGATTCAAACACCTCGATTTGTCTGTGGATAGAGATGAACTAAGTAACGGCTCTTCAACAGGTTTCATTACATGGGGAAAGGGTGTTTTTAATAATATAAACGAAGTTCGATTCCGTTTTGACAACAAAAGACTTTCGTCTATTGTTGTAGATATTGACTTTTCATCTGAAGGTATAAAAGATATGTACGGTATCTTAGTTAGTCGAATATGTAGGGTATTAGGACAAGAGCCAGTAACGAGCACAAACAAGAAAACGGTATGGAGTACAAGACGTAGCGATATAGAATTATTTAGGCACATAGTACCTGTATTAGAAGACGAAACCTTGCTGATTAGAATATATTAGCAACCACTCGTCTAAGGCGTTACCCCAAGGGGGAGGGCGTCAGCCCTTGGGGGCGGCACGCCCCCTTATCTTCCCCTTGTTCCTCTCTCCTTCTCCTCCAATATACCCAACCCCTCCACATAGAGAGAAAACACCCTCATTAGTCTCTCGTTAGCTGGACAACAGTAAGGAGAGTAGAATAACCTGAGAATCCTCCAATTTGATTAGGCTGTAAGCGTGATTTGTGCGTTTGCAGCCTTTTTCGTGCAAGTCGATTGGCTTGTTTGGTGTTTTGAGGTTGTTTTTGCGTGTTTTTCCGCTTGATTTGGCGTTTTTACGATATTTGGCGAGTTTCCTTTTGCTCTATCCTTCTATTTAGAGTGAAATTTTGAGCAAATATTGGCTTTCTCGTGCGTACATCTCTATGTTTTCGATTGTTCTATTTTTCGCTTTACTACTACCCTTGGTCTCAAAAATTACGGGGGTTAGACCCGAAAAGTGTTCAAAAAGTCGGATTTTTTACGTTGAAGCCCCGGCAAAAGGATTTGTGACTTTTTTGTGGCATTGACAGCGGACGAAAAACGGCATTTCGGGGCGAAATAGGGCGTATATTTGCGGTTACAAGGCTCGTTATGCGGTTGCAAGGTATGACCAAGATGTGTCTAATGTATGCCCAAGAGATGTCCTCCAATCATCGAAACAAAAGGCTTGTGACCCTTTCGGGTTCATAAACTAAACGTCCAAAGTGTTGATATATAGCGAGTTACAACACAGATAACGACACAGGTAATACATAAGTAATACATTTTGTGATGTTGGTGTACCCAATGAAGCCTAAGGACGTATGACGATGTGATGATGTGACGCTGCTTCTCTACCGTGTGACGGTGCGTGTAAGGGGTGAGGATATGTGATGACGATGCTTAGAGCTGTGACGGTGGGCGATGATGGGGACGGCAGGGATGATGGACACACACGAAGACGACCACAGACCCCCACCCCCCTTAGGTACTGCGGACAAATTATAGTAGATAAAAGCATAGGTGTAAATGTCGTGTTGTCTATCTCGTCCAAATTTCCCTTGAAAAGGTACTCCGCTGATAGGGTGTCATTGTTGTTTCCGCCAGAAAGGTACTCCTGTAAAAGGAGGTCATTGGTGTTTACAGTCTTAGCGTGTTGGGTATATGCAGTAGTTTTTTTGTTGATTGATTAAATTAAAAGTTACAGATATGTTTGAATTGAATAGATTTTTGAGGTTGCCGTTGGGCATTAGTGAGATTTCGGGAGCGAACAATCCTCAGTGGATAGCTGCTGCTGCGAGTTTGGCTGGTAGTGTAGCAGGCAGTCTGTTTGGTGGTGCTAAGGCACGCAAGGCAGCCAAGAAGGCAGCGAGGGAGCGTCAGTATCGTGCGAATGCCGAGAAGGCTTGGTATGACAAGGCGTACAACACGGACTACTTGGACACTAAGGCAGGTCAGAACTTGTTGCGTCGTGCCCAGGAGGTGCAGGATAATTACATCCGTAAGGCAGACGGTGTAGCAGCTGTTGCAGGAGGTACGGCTGCGAGTACAGCAATGGCGAAGGAGGCGGCTAACCGAACGATGGGTGATACGATTGCGAACATCGGTGCTCAGGACAGTGCGAAGAAGGAGAGTGTATCGGCTCAGCACATGCAGAATCAGATGGGCTTTTCGAGGGAGCGTGAGGCTGCTTATAACCAGCAGGCACAGAATGCGAGTGATGCAGGTCAGAACATGAGCAATGCTTTGATGAGTGCAGCTTCGATGTTGGACGGTGCCGGAAAGGGTAAGAAGAGTCTGAACATTGGCGTGAACTCTTCTGGTGTCAAGGCTGCTGCTGGCGGTTCGTTGAATCCGAAGCTTAATGAGAATGACTATATTCACGATGCTTTGTATAACAACAAGAAGTTGAAGAACGTGACGGGCGTGTAATCGAGTGTTGAATGTTAAATGTTAAATGTTGATTGATTATGTCGAAAAGAAAGAATAAGAGAGTTGTTTGTCATGAGCCGAGTAAGGCGGATATTAATCGCGTGATGGAGGCAGCCGGTCTGTTGAGGGATTCGCTCATTGACGAGCAGGAGGCTGAGATTAAGCGTCTGAAGTCTGCTCTTGCTGGCGTGACAAAAGAACGTGACTGGTTTGAGCGGTGCTTGAAGTCGGCTGAGAATGCCTTGATTTACAAGGACAAGGTGATTGGCAAGATAAAGAAGAATAACGCCAAGCGTGTTGCCCGTTTGCGTGAGGACGTTGATATACTTGATGAAGAGGTTGCTTTTCAGTATAAGCGTGCCGAGAAGGCTGAGGCTTTCATCAAGCAGATTGACGCCGCTTGTGACCTTATAAAGAAACATATTGCAGCTTATGGTAGGAAGTGAAGAACGGAAGAGGGAAGAGGCTGTGCCTTTCAATGCTTTTGCTGGTAATGGTATAGTGGGCAGATTCGGGACTGCGGGTGCGTCTGTGGAGACTAAGCCTGACTATGCCTCAATGAGCCTTTCCAAGCCTGTGGGTGTGCCTGTGGGGGCTGCGCCTGCTAACGTTCCTGTTGTGCAGAATGCGCCTTCGTTTCAGAAAGACGACACCAAGAAGGACGGAGGTTTCTTTGGTTGGCTTGGCGGTTTGATAAAGAAGCGTCCCGGCATAAGGAGTGGTGAGAGTGCAGACGAGTACGACGAGCGTATGACACGTAACAAGATGCGCATAGCAACGCTTGCTGACGCTATAAGACACATGGGCAACATCTATAATACTTCGAAGGGTGCGCCTTTGCAGAGGTTCAACAATCCTGTGGAGGGATTGCAGAACGGTCTGCAGCAGAGGAAGAACGAGCGTGCCCGTCAGGCAGCGTTGGAAGCGGACGCTGCGTATAAGAATGCCAACCTACGCATGAAGCAGGCATCAGCAGATGCAGACAGAGCTTATAAGGCTATGAACATCGAGCTGAAACAGAAGGCTGGCGAGCGTGCAGACAAAGCGGCTAAGGCCATGGATGAGTATCGTAAGGGTATGCTTGGCATTCAGGAGGGTAACTTGAAGCTATCGGGCGAAAGGCTTGACGAGGCCAAACGCCACAACAAGGCTATGGAAGGCCTCAGAGCAAGCGGACTGGCTTTGTCAATGGCAAAAGCGGCCCGTACGGCTGGCGGCTCGGTAAGAAGTGGCGGCGTAGGTGGCGGTTATGGATATGCCACTCCATACGGAAGATTGGCAAGCAAGAAACAGCTTACACCTCAGCAGGAGGCACAGGCTTGGAACGAGATGCGTAACCTTGGAATGATTACTCCTCAGAAGCAGAGGGAGCTTGACCTCGCAATGAACGGCTATACGACAAGTGACGGTACGGTGGTAAAGCCCAACGCTACTCGAGCACGTCAGATTATTCAGGGTGCTATAAGTTATGGCTTGCTTGACGCTTCAAGCCGTGGCGAGTCGTTGAGAAAGACATTCAGAGACGGTTTTGGCTATACTGACGTGAGAACGAGCGGGACAGCCCAGCGTGGCGTGAATACTTCGGGTAAGAAGAAGGTGCGCAATGTGACGAAGACCGTATCGAAGAGTCAGGCTAAACAGATTAGGGAACAGCGCAAGGGTGCGAGTCCTATCAGATGGCAAGGTTCGGGCAGCAAGCCGAAGACACAAGCCAAAGGTGGTACATCTACTGGTAAAGGAACGAACTGGAGCCAGTATGTGAAGTAGAATATAAAAACACGATAAAGAATATGGCAGACAATAGATATTATTATTTCAAGGATGCGAAAGGTAACAGGCATACGGTAGACAAGACAGCGTATGACAAGGACCCGATGGGATTTGCAAAAGCATTTCCTGGTGCTCGAATGGAGGTAATAGACCGAAAGACAGGGCGAAGAGGCGATGTGAGCGTAAAGGATGCGAGTCGTGTTGGTGACTTTGGTGCTCATCTGTTTACGGGACAGACCGTGAGAAGGGAAAAGTATCAGCCTAAGACTTCTTTAGGTAAGGCAGCGCTGAGGGTTGCGCAGAAAAAGTGGGGAGGTGCTGATGAGGCAGTGGGCGATAAGCCGAGCTATGCCTCGCTGAGCCTTTCTGAGCCTTTGGTTGAGGGAGGTAAGGAGAGTGCGCTTGTGAAGGGTCTTAGGGAGGCTGATGCCTTGAAAAGACGCGATGAAGAGCAGATGCCGATAGACTACACAAAGCCGAGTGCTGTGAAACAGATGGTTGGCAGGACACACAGAGAGCAGCAGACACTCGATAGACGTATAGAACAGGCTGGACGTGAAGCAGGCAAGGACGTGATGAAGCCATTGCGCGAAAAGGAGGCACGTCTGAAAACTCCCGTTGTGGATACTGGAGACGCAGATATAAACAGCCACATTATAAACACCCAAGAGCAGGCAGAGCGCCAATTGGCAGAGAGCGGTTTGGAGTTTGCCAACAAACACCTTGACGACTATGTGTCGGACAATATACTTAATGAGTTCAAGACGGCGACAGCGAAAGGTGCAGCAGCAGAGTCGGCGCTAAGCAAAGCGTCTCCATTTGCTTATATGGCAGCAGGCAAGGCGTATAATGAAGCACTTGACCCCGATAATCTCTTGAAGCATCTGCAAGAAAAGGCAAATGCGGACATTGCAAAAGTCCTGTCACAGCCGAAGATGCAGGAGGAGATAGGACTGAAAGCAGCAGCCTACGGCATCAGCCCAGAGGAGTATATAGAAAAAAGCCTCATACCGGGACTGCAAACGAAATTGGCAGCAGACTTTGACAAGAGCGAGTTGAGCCGTAGTATGCCGAAGAGCACTGCAGAATACATTCTTCGTGGTGTAAACGAGTCGATGCTTGGCACTATCATGTCTATGGGCATGACATCGAAGAAGCAGAGACAATACGCTCAGCAGGGTATGGCTATGACGGACAACGGGGAGAACCCTGATGTAAATCCTGGTATGGCCGCGAGAGTGGCACGAGGCACATTGGGCTTTGTTGCGGACGCTCCTGCGTTTGGTGCAGCAGGCAAGGCAGGCGCAGCCGTAGCTGGCAAGGTATTCGGTAATGGTGTGGCACAGACAGCGAGGATTGCGAACAGTACTTTAGGTGGTCGTATAGCACGTATGGCAGGTTCGGGCATGGTAAGTCAGGGCATTACTGGTGTACTGTACGGCTCGACGAATGCAGCTGTGCAGAACTACTCTACTGGCGACGACACATCTATTGGCAATACCGTAAAGGTGATGGCTATGGGCGGATTGTCTGAGGGCGCGAGCTGGGCAACCATGGGCGGTATTGGCGGTGCTGTAGGCGCAGGAATCTATAATGTAAGTGGCGTGAAGCGTATTCCAGCCAAGGCGTTCCAGTTGGCGATGGAAGGAATAGGCATGCACATAGGCGGCAATGTAGCCAAGACTATAGAGGGCCACGATACAGACTGGACGAGCATTGAGGGCAATCTTGAAGCTTGCGCCAACGTCGTAGCCTTGAAGCTGACACACGCAAGACTGCCTAAGCGTCATAGCAAGGACGGCGTAAAGGAGAGCTATCTTGATATGGTGGCGAGAAACATCAATGGTCTTATGACATCTGACGGACAGCGAGCTGCCTTTGGTGGATATACCTTCACTAATGAGGAGAAAGAGCAGCTGTTCGGTAGCGCGTCTGCGCCTAAGAGAACGGAAGCGCTCTACGGATATGACGTACACGACAATCCGCTGACGAGAAAAGAGAGTCTGACATCTTGGGCGATGCGAGCAAAGAAGACCGCAGCCAAAGGGAAAGGCGAGGAGTCGTATAAGGACACAGACGCTGAGTTTGTGAAGACTGCCTATGACGAGATAATGGCAGACAACACCATTCCTTGGGACACAAAGGCTAAGTTCTCGGCTTTGGTAATGGGCACCGTTCCTTCGGCACGTCCGATGATGGAGAATTGCCGTATTGAAGGCGACTCTGTGAACGAATACAGCAAGAATGGAGAACTGCTGTCGAAGAACAGCTTCAAGAGCATTGACGAGCTTAACTCCATTATTTACTCGCTGAACATGAAGCGTGAGGATCAGCGTCTGAGCAATGCCTATGGTGCTGCACAGATTAAGGATGAAAAGACGGCACAGGCAACTCTTGAAGCTGTAGCAGAGGCTAACGGCATGACTGCAGAGCAGTTGAAGGCTGCAATGGACAAGCAACCGCTTAGACGCAGCGATGAAGAACAGAACGCTTGTGTGGCTCTGAGAAAGGCTTACGAGGACGAGCAGTTTGTACCTGGTACGTTGCATGCAGAGCAGTCGAACACTGAGGGCAAGGACGTTGTGGAGGAGAACGGTCTGGGTACTGAGACTCCTAACAATGAGGCTGCGTCTGAGGTGCTTGGTGAACTTACGAAGACGGAGGATGCCTTGCAGGCAGCTATGGACAGCAACGACGTGCTGAAGGAAGAATACGAGCGTATGCAGAAGGCCGGCATGAGCAATCCGCAGATTTACATGGAACTGTTCAATTCCGGACTGACACAGGAGCAGCTTGCACCTCTTGCTGACTATATCAATGCGTTGTCGAAGGCGCAGGGTATGTTCAAGGGTACGCAGGACAAGATTGTGGAGACAACGCAGAAGCACGTTGGTCAGTGGAGCTACAAGGGCGAGCTGAACGGCGAGAAGCAGAACGGCGAGCAGATGGTGTTCGTGAAGGACAACAAGGGCAGAGTGCTGATTGTCGGAGCTGGTGACGTGGCGTTTGATGGTGAAGGCAGAGTACGTGACGGTGATATGCTGACGGTGTATGACCCGGCTACCCGTGAAATGGACTTCGTGCATGCAAAGGACGTGACTCTGGAACGTACCGCGTCAAGCGAGGAATATGCCAAGGACTACCAGCGACAGCTGGAGGAATTGAACTCTACAGTATACGCTGAAATGCAGTCTGGAGGAGAGGAAGGACAGCCGAGCCTTACTGAGCCTGCTGGGCCGACTAAGCCAAAGGGAGAGGAAGGTAACGAAGCCTTACTGGGCCTTTCTAAGCCGACTAAGCCATTGGATGAGAAAGAGACTGCACCTGTGGGTGAGGAGCCTGTTGCTACCTTTGCGGACGGTACGCCTGTGCCGATGATGAAGGACTCGAAGGGTCGCGAGACTGCTGACTACTCGCAGATGAGTCCTGAGCAGGGTGCGGAATGGATGTCTTCGCAGTTTGGCGAGAACGCAGAAGCTGCTGTGGACGGCCAGATAAAGAGAGCCGAGAAGATGCTGAAGGAAGCCGAAAAGATAAAGGTGGACTACACGGGCGACTTGAACGACGCCAAGGAAGCTGAGGCTCAGAATGCGAAGGCAGTTGATGCCGCCAAAGCAGAGCTGGAGCTATATACCAATATCAAGAAGGTAATGACCGCGAATAAGGTTAAGGCTGGAATGGAGAAGGTAGGTAGTGTAGGTGAAGAAGGTTCGGTAAGTGAAGCAGGTAATTTAGGCGCTGTTCGTGAGAAGTTTGAAAGCGGTAAGCGTATTGTGGGCAACAAGCGTACACGTACATTGGCTGACGGAAGCAAGCTAAGAGGACACTATGAGATTGTTGAAGCAGACAGTCTGACACCTTCGCATAATGCCAACGACGGATATAAGAAGAGCGAGGGTTTCCCCGTGAACGAAGAAGGCAGGACCATCAACGACCGTGACTATGAGAATGACAAGCAGGCTCAGTTGGTAACGGATATGATTGCGATGAAGTATGACGGACAGGCAGTAGACCAGGTTCCGGTTGTGACATCTGACGGCATTGTTGTTGACGGTAACGGCAGAACGATGGCGGGACAGAAGGCAGCAAAGAACGGTACCGACAGTGCTTATCTTGAAGCGTTGAAGGAGAATGCGGAGAATTACGGCTTCACCGCAGAGCAGATTGAGCAGAGCGGTATAAAGCATCCGCGCCTTGTGCTTGTGAGTGACGAGCCGATGAAGTATGACACGGCAACCTTCGCCAAGTTCAACAAGAACGAGAAGAAATCGCAGGGCAATACACAGCAGGCAGTGGCTAACTCGAAAAAGCTTTCGGCTGACGAGATTAGTGCTATTGTGTCGGAGATAGAGGGAAGCGGCAGTCTTGACGCATTCTTTAACAATCCTACTGCAATAAACTCGTTGCTAAAGCGTTTGATAGATAAGGGCGTTATAGGCTTGAACGAGGTAGCCGGATTGCGTGAGGGTGAGGACAAGCTTTCGGCAGCAGGCAAGGACTTCGTGAAGAACCTGCTATTGGGCAGTGTGTTCTCGGAGAACACTATCCGCATGATGGGCGCTGACGCTATGCTGAAAACCAAGGCTCTGAATGGCATACGTGCCGTGACGGACAATATGAAACTTGGCGACTATGCTCTGATGAAGGAGATAGACCAGGCTGTACAGCTGCTGTACGAGGCACGTCAAGGCGGAAGCGGTGTGGACGCATACTTGCGCACTCCTGCTATGTTTGGCGAGAATGCAGCTGATAGATACGACCCTATATCGCAAGCTATTGCTCTTGCTCTGGAGGGCAAGGTTGAGGACTTCCGCGAGCTGATGATGGCATATAACAGAAATGCTGCTCCTTATGCGGACGCTAATCAGACGGAAATGTTCGGCGAGAGACCTACGAAGGAAGATTTTGTAAACGAATTTTTGAAACTTAGAAACTGGAAAGACTATGAAACAAGACATTCAAGCAAAGAAGGAAATGGCGATGCTGGCAGCTCTGAGGGAGCTGAACCGCAAGCGCGAGGAGGAAGCGAACCAACAGAAGGACAGCGAGAAGTAGACAAGGCTGTCAAGAGGGAGAGTGAAAAGGGAAAAGAGAAAAGTGAAAAATCCGATAGTAAGGTTGAGGGTGTTGTAACACCGAAGGGCGATAAAAAGGGCGATATAAAAGACGCTACAGCGCCGAAGGGTGAGAAGACAAAGGAGGAACCTTCGAAAACAAATCCGTTGGCATGGTTGGCGCATACTGCAGAAATGTTCAAGGACGAGCAGGTGCAGAAGGCTAAGGAGGAACTGGCGAAGGCAAAGGAGAGTGGCGACGCTTCTGATATAAAGCGTGCTACCGCCGATATGAAACAGGCGATGGAAACCAAGCTGAGAGGAAACGGTATCGGCTTGGTGGAGCGACGCAGGATTATCGGCAGGGAGATAGGAAAGATTCTTGGCGAGGAAGCAGGCAAGGCAGAAGCCGAGAAGATAGACAAGCCTTGGGAACAGATGGACTTGGAGGAACGAGAAGCTGTATCATCGAAGAATCCTCTTACGGAAACAGAGATAAACGAGCTGACTTCTGAGGAGAACAGAGAGTTGATACCTGCCGCACTCGCATACTTGCGTGGCGACAAGGGCAATATTATAAACGCAATTTCTTACTTTAAAATTTGGAACGATGTTAGAAGTAGACATGAGAATGTTCCCGATAATAGCGGAGCAAAAGACGGAACACAGCTGGATGCTCCCGATACTGGAGGCAGCCAAGAATTGGGATTGGGACGAGGACGAGAAAGCGGAAGACCTGATGAACCAGTGGATAGAGGAGCAGGCAACGAAGCTGCACCCGGAGAGCGAAATAGCAGAGAGGGTAATCAGAACGACACTAATCTATCTGCTGGAGAACAAGGCAATAAGCAAGGTGAAGGAAATACATCCAGAATGGGCACAGTTCCTGCCGGAGGTTCTGACACCCGAGGAAGCGGTAGAGCTGGCAATGAGGGAAATGTACCTAAACGAGGAGGACAAGGCGGCGGCAATAGACCTCTTGACCCGAATGCAGGACGGAAGTCTGCAGCCAAGCAAGGAACTCATTTCCCAGATAGTACATCTGAGCGACTAAAGCAAGAGCGAGCCGAATACGAACAGAAGAAAAAGGACTTCTGGGAAAGATGGAAGAAGGCAGGACAAGGATATATGAAGATCTCCTTGACTCCCTTTAAGGCACTGAACCTTTCGCCCGAGCAGATAGAAATGCTTCCCGAGTTGTTCAAGATGCACCTTAACGGAGCTGTGCTGAAAATAAAGGAAGGCATCTACAAGTTCAACGAGTGGAAGGCAGCTATGCGTGCCGAGGAAGGCGAGGAGTTGAAGATGATAGGTCTCAGCGATGATGATATTGACAGATTCATCGAAGACTATTGGAACACTCCTTACCAGATGGACGGTGAGACCCATACCATCGGTGAATGGGCAGGCATCCATGGAAACGAGAAGCTGAGAAACAAACTTTCAGAACCTCTGAACGATAAGTATCAGAGACAGATGGATGCCGAGCCTATCAAGGTGAAGGTGGGCGACAAGAAGAATATCGAGGAGACCCTACCCTATCTTCTGCCTCAGCAGCAGGAGGACGTGCTGAAAGCAGAGACACAGTTCTTCGGCAAGGAACATGCGGACAGAGAGCACGCCTATGGCAAGGGCTACATGTTCACCAACGGCACGGGTACTGGCAAGACATTCACGGGACTTGGCATTGCCAAGCGACTTGTGAAGCAGGGCAAGGGACGAATACTTATTGTAACCCCGAGCCAGAAGAAGGTGAGCGACTGGATAAAGGACGGACGCAATCTGAACATGGAGATTCGCGACCTTGACAGCATAGCCAAGGAGCGTGGCACAACGGCTACGACGGAAAGCGGCGAGGGCGTGGTGATCACCACATTCGCCAACTTCGGTGTGAACAAGAAGCTGTTGGAAACAAAGTGGGATGCTGTGATATACGACGAGAGCCACCGTATCATGGAGAACAAGAATGGTGCGGAAACAGCACGTAGTATGCAGCACTACATGATGACGAACAGAAGCGAGAATCATTGCTTCCTTAGGCTACAAGAGACGAATGCAGACTATCAGAAGATGAAGAGCCTTAGCGAGCAGTTTAACGCTGAGCGCGATAAGGAAGTAAAACGTATACAGGACGAATACAAAGCGAGCCATCCGAGCGCAACACCACGTGACGTAGCTTATGCTACAAGCAGAATGTTGCCGAAGGAGATAATAAACTTTACTCCTGGAGATTATGCCAGTTTCCCGAAGCTTGGAGAGATACACAGCGAATTCAAGAAGGCTTTTAGTCATTACATAAATGAGGTGATGCCTAAGCTTGAGGCGCAGGCAAAAAGCGAATGGAAGGACACAAAGACTATCTTCCTTTCAGCCACACCGTTCAATACACGCGAGAACCTTGACTATGCGGAGGGATACATTTTCAAATATCCCGAAGTAGAAAAGGGCGGAAGAATGAGCGGGCGCACACAGTTCTATCTTGACCATTTTGGCGCTGCATACAAGTTCCGTTATGGCAGACTGGAGCAGAGCACGAGGAATCCCGAAGCTGTAGCCAAGCAGGAGATTGAGTTCTCGGACTATCTGCAAGATACGTTAGGCACTATGAGCGGCCGCATCATAGACAGTCCGTATGACTATTCGAGAGACTTCCCGACGGTATCTCCCGACCATGCGGAGGAGTTCAACCAAGCTGTGCAGGATGCCGTGAGAGGACACGGAGTGTTGGCAGACGCTTATCGTAAGACGATTGGCGACTACAATTATGGTAGTGCTCTGTTTGAGACTATGAAGGTGGCAAACATCATAGAGCGCATAAAGGCACACTTGGATGCAGGGCGCAAGGTAGTGATATTCCACAGAAGAGTGGAGACAAAGGAGCCTTTGAAGCCACCATTTGCCTTGATGTTGGAACAAGCTAATCACTTGGTTTCAATAATGAGCGAAGGAGAGGAAAAGAAGGAGGCAGCAAAAGCTGTGAGAGACTTTAGAAAGAAGTATGCCGACTTGTTGGAGTGGGAACAGACATTGGACTACAGTATGCCGAGAGAGCAGATAGCCAAGGTGTTCGGCAAGGACAAGGTATTGTTCTTCAGCGGAAAGGAAAGCTCGAAGGTGAAGGACAAGGCAGTAGACACCTTCAATAGCGACGATAGCGGCAAAAACATCATCGTGATACAGGAGGCAAGCGGAAAGGAAGGTATCTCGCTGCATGACACTACGGGCAAGCATCAGCGTGTGTGCATTACACTGGCGTTGCCTCAGAGTCCTATCACAGCATTGCAGATAGAGGGACGTACCTACCGTATCGGCAACAAGAGCAACGCCATATTTGAGTATCCGATATTGGGACTTAACTCAGAAATGATGCTGTTCGGCGAGAAGTTCAACAACCAGGTATCGACGACGGAGAACCTTGCGCTTGGCAGTCAGGCAAGAAACCTAAGGGACAGTTTCGCCAACGGTATACTGGAGCATAGCGGAGTGGTGCCTATCGATCAGCAGGGCGTAGGTGGCAAGGAATTTGACGCGCCTAAAGAGCAAAGCACAGACGGATTTGACAATGCTGTGCTTGACTACTACTCGAACCAGAAGCTGAACTCTCGCAACCGTGAGGGTGTGGACTACTTCCCTACCCCGGAACCATTGGGCTACAAGATGATGGAATGGGCGAATATGGGCGAAGGCGATACAGTGCTGGAGCCGAGTGCAGGACACGGTGCTATAGCGAGATATGCGCCTAAGGGCAATCAAATGGTAGCAATAGAGCCGAGCCAGAGCCTGTTCACCAAACTACAGTTGAAGGCAGGAGGACTGGGCCGAAAGTTCCAGAATACCATATTCGAGAACTATGACATCAGCAACAAGCACGACGTTGTGGTGATGAACCCGCCGTTCGGTACAGCCGGAGCAACAGCCATTGCTCACTTGGGTAAGGCATTTAAACACTTGGAAGAAGGCGGTCGTGTGGTGGCTCTCATACCGAGAGGATCAACGGACAAGAAGTTTGACAAATGGATTGAGGGCGAAAAGACCGCCGTAATGCGTGCGGAGGTAGAGCTGCCCGACATCGTGTTCAAGCAGGCAGGAACACGTGTTGTTTGCCGTGTGGTAGTAGTGGACAAGATAAGCAACAAGGCTATGCGAGCCAAGGCTGGCAGCGTAGAGAAATGGGACTTGGGCAGACACTACGACAAGATAGAGGACTTCTTCGAGGACTTGCGCGACGTGGAAATGCCCGACCGCATTATCGACACCAATGCGATAATGATGAAGAAGAGCAAGCAGACCGCGAAGGACTTGAAAGAGTTGAAGAACGTGCGGGTAGACTTTAACGAGGGTGGCATCAATGTTAAAGTAAGAGGCGACTGGAAGGACTATTCAATTCCGTTTGATATGGAGGGGTATAGTGCCGAGCAGAAGAAGAAATTCCTTGCCAGTACTTATGAGACCTTTGAGCAGCAGGAGCGTCAGACAGGAAACGAGACAAGCCAGGCTGTGATTGCGGAGCTTAAGAAACTGACTTGCAAGTTAGCCGGCATGACCGAGGAGGAAATGCAGCGATACTTGAAGAAGCGGAGCGAAGGCAAGGGCGTGATGTACAGAATCGAGCATGCTGCCGAGGTGTATAATAAGGCGAAGCAGCATTACCGCATGGAACTTGGCAATACCTTCTCAGACAGCAAGGAACACTTTGATGCTGTGAGAGACAGAGCTGTGGAGGAGAAAGGTATCGTTATGCCTAATCTGAATAAGGAGAAGGTGAAAGTTGTAGAGGTTGAGAAGCATGGCTTTGGAAGCAAGGAAAGAGAAACCCTCAACAACGCCAAAGCATGGGCTATTAGTAATCTTGTAACAACTGGCAAACAAGAACTGCCAACCATGCGCGACGGAACGACCTACACTATTAGTAAAAAAGCAATAGATAAATACCTTTCAGAAAGCGCAGTAAAGAAAAGCGAGAATCTCGACACTCACTTGTCAGTTCTTTCTAAACTAAAAGATGTTATTCATGAGAGCATCGAGGCAGAGATTCATCCTGATTACAAGAAGGGTGAGGACGGATTGCGTAGTGTAGAGAATGGATACGGAGAAGGAGTTTTGGTGCATAGACTTTATGGCGCAGTAGAGATAGACGGTAAAACATACCGTGTGAAGACTACTATGCAAGAGTTCAGAGGAGGGGAAGAAAACAAACCTCATAGCTATGAGGTAACAAAAATAGAGCTGCTTGACTCCCCTGGAAAGCGAGAAAATCCCGACAGACCACCTTCGGATGCATCAAACAACTCTAAAAATATAACGTCGGAAGGTTCCGAGAAAGCGAACGAATCCGACAGTCTCCCTTTGAACAGTGCAACCAACGGTTATATTTCAACTGCAAAGTTACTGCAAGGAGTTGAGAAATCCTACGATTCGGGCAAGAAACTGCTTGATGAGAGTAAAGATTTAACAAATGGGGAGACTTTCTTTAGGAAAGAGAGCGATAAGTCTGGCTATGCCTCACTGGGCCTATCTAAGCCGACTGAGCCTTTGGTTGATGGCGATGCTGCGCCTTCTGTTAGCGAGCGAATTGGTAAGGCTATCGACAAGGCTGCTGAGAAGACTGGCGGTAAGGTGAAGATGGTGAATGCGGTTGAGGAGATTGGCAACGAGCAGGTGCGCCGTGACATTGAGAGCGGAAAGAAGGTGACGGGCTGGTATGACGAGAAGACTGGTGAGGTGCATCTTTATATGCCGAACATTCACGATGCTTACACTGCGGAGAAAACCGTCTGGCACGAGACCGTAGGACACAAGGGCATGAGAGGACTGCTTGGAGACAAGTTCAAGGACTATATGAGAGGTCTTTGGATGGACTTGGACAATCCTATAAATGCAGAATTGAGAGCCTACGTAAAGGAGCGTATGAGCAAGGACTCTATGGGATTCTATGACGCTATAGAGGATTTCATAGCCGAGAGTGTCGAGAAGGGCAAGGGTGAGCCGGGCTTCTGGAACAACATCAAGAACAAGGTGACAGATGCCTTGCACGAGATAGGCTACAGAATATCGCCTAACGTGAAGGACGTGAAGTATATGCTGTGGCTGGCGAAGAACGTACAGAAGAAAGGCAATGACCCGTGGTGGAAGATGAGAGCGGATGCCGTGAAGTGGAAGATAGAGCACGAGAATGTGGAGTACACGAAAATACACGGTGGCGAGTTTTACGAGAACGACGGCAAGAACCACGACTTCGAGGATATGACCAAAGAAGAATGGGATGAGGCTACGGACGGACAGATACACTACCGTACTGCTCCGAGTGCTGCAACCGCTCTTGACAGATACCATACTATGCTGAACGCCCACGGCTATATGGCTACCGAGGCGTTTATGGACAACATGCTTTCGCTTGACAAGCTGATGAGGGCTGTAGACCCGTCAATCAAGAAGATTGAGGACGTGAAGAGTTCGATGAATCCTTATGTTCTGCAGAATACCATGCAGGGCGCGATGAGCGACAAGATGACTCTGTTTGAGCACCAGGTGATGAAGCCGCTGGACAAGGCTATGAGCGACGTGCTGGACAGCTTTGCAGGCAAGAACACCGAGGAGAAGATAAGGGAGTGTAACCTATATATGATAGGCAAGCACGGACTTGAAAGAAACAGAGTGCTGTTCGTGAGAGACTGGTTAAGGGAAGAACGAAGAGTGAAGAGTGAAGAATCCGATAGCATTGATGCTTTGGAGGCTGCTTGGAATGGCGAGAGAAGCGACCTTAGACAAAAACTTAACTCGGGACAGATAGACCTGAGAGAGTATTACCGTCAGATGGACGAGTGGATTGTGCAGAACATAGACAAGGACTTCAAGGTTGGGGAACATGACTACTCGGGCATGCACGGTCTGCAAGAGATAGACGACTTGAAGAGTCCTTATGACGACGCTGGCGCTATAGATTCTGTGATGAACCAGGAGGCGAAGATGGAGAGCTTGAAGAAGGGTTCAGTGGATAATCTCTGGAAGAGAATAAAGGACGCCACGAACTACTCTATCGATTCGGACTATGAGAACGGACTAATGAGCGAAGAACTTCAAGACCGCGTGAAGAATATGTTCGACTGGTATGTACCACTGCGCAAGTATGACGAGGCGACCGCTGAGGATATTTACGGATACATAAGCGGTGATAACGGCAAGGGCTTTATCGGAGAAACACTGATGAACGCCAAGGGCAGAAAGAGTCTGAGCGACGTGAACGTATTGGCTCAGATAGGCGCCATGGGCAACCGTGCGATAAGGAACGGCGGACAGAATGCCGTAAAGCAGGCGTTTGCCCGATTCGTGAGAAACAGCGGTGAGCAGAACCTTGTGAAGGAAACAAAGGTATGGGTTGAGAAGACGGGCACGGACACGAACGGCAACGACATCTGGGAGGAGGCTTATCCTCAGATTCCCGACAATGCGAGTGCTCATGATATTGCAACCATTGTGGACGCTTTTGAAACAGACATGAAGACGAAGCAGGCTAAAGGCGAGGCAAAGACGCTGAGCAACAGCACGGACATAGGCTTCAAGTTTGCGAGGGCGAAGAACAAGAGCGAGCACTTCGTGGACGTGAAGATAGCCGGACGTACACACAGATTTGTAGTATTGGGCAATCCTCGTGCTGCACAGGCTCTGAACGGCATGCTGGAGAACAGTTCGCCCAACTCATACGCGATGAAGAAGCTGAAAGCAGCGACCCGCTTTATGGCGCAGATGGCAACATCGTATGCTCCAGAGTTTGTGATGCGTAACATCATACGTGACGCGGAGTTTGCATCGAGCAACGTAACGGCAAAGGAGGGTGTGATGTACGGCAAGAAGTGGCTGAGATACTATGCGGAGCTTAACCCGCTGAATGTGGCATACAACGAGGGCGCAGGTGCTTTGAAGAGCTTGAAGTGGAAAGACTTGAAGGAGGGCGTAGGCATGGGTCTGTACGCACGATACAGAGAGGGCACATTAGGCAACTCGAAGATGGAGCGCTACTTCAAGGAGTTTATGCAGAACGGCGGTGAGACCGGATGGGTGCAGGTGAAGACGATGCAGGAATGGGAGAAGGATTATAAGCGCGACGTGAGCCGTGAACACAGCAAGGTGGCGAAGACTGGCAAGGCGCTGCGTGACTTCTTCGTAGGCAACGTGGAGAATCTGAACGAGGTGGCAGAGAACATGGCGAGATTTGCGACCTTCTGCACATCAAGAGACCTCGGACGCTCGGCTGTGAGAAGTGCCTATGATGCCAAGCAGGTTTCGACGAACTACAACCGTCACGGCTCGGGTGATGCCATCAAGACGTTCAAGAACGGAGAAATGGGTGCGAGCAAGGAAATGCGCAGAAATGTGTACGGCACCATTGCGAGCTACCTGAAGAACTACTCGATGTTCTTCAACGCTGGTGTGCAGAGCACACACTTGCTCATGAGCAACGTGAAGAAGGCACCTGTGGGTACTGTTGCTTCAATGATGGCTATGCCTTTCGGACTGGGCATACTGGCTGCTGCCGTGAATAACGCCATGATTGCGAGCGAGGACGAGAAGAAGCGCAAGGGCGTGAAAGACCCGTATGGCGAGCTGCCCGAATACATAAGGAGAAACAACCTGTGTATATATAAAGGTGGCGGTGAGTTTGTGACCATTCCGCTTGCGATTGAGCTGAGAGCCTTCTACGGACTTGGTGACATTGCAGCCGGTATGACTGCTGCAAAGAACGTGAAGAGCACGAGAAATGTAGCAATGGACGCTGTGGGCTGTATGTCGCAGCTGCTGCCAGTAGTGGACTTCATGAACTCTGCTACCTTTGACAAGGAACCAGGAAAGGAGACCTTAAAGGGTGTGCTGCCTACTGCTGCTGCTCCATTTGTTGAATGGTGGCTTAACAGCGACTGGAAGGGCGCTCCGATACGCCGAGATGGTGACTATACGGAGAACCGTCCTGCATGGATGAATGCCTACAGCGGAACTCCCGAGAAGCTGATGGACTTGAACAAGTGGGTGAATGCCAAGACTAACGACGTGGCTCCCGGCAACGAGAACATGAGAGGCAACAGTCTGCTTGACGAGGCTACTGATCCTGCAATGCTGAACCATATCATAGGAACGATTGGCGGAGGTGCTGCCACATTCATAACCCGTGGAACTGGACTGGTGCTGAAGTATGCTGACGGTCGGGAACAGGAGATTAAGACCAAGGATATACCATTCTTGCGTTCGCTGATGTACACTCCTTCGGAGCAGACGAGCATGGCAAGAACGAAAGCTAAATGGTATGGCTACAAGGAGAGCATGGAGAAGAGCACAAGCAACTACTCGATGCTGAAGAACAAGAACGTTCCGCTGACGGAGAGAATACGTAACGCTGCCGACAGACACAGATTCGAACAGTCGGCTGACTATGCGAGAATCCGTATCATTAAAGATGCCGAGAAGCAGATGAAGCGCTGGAACAAGATGAAGCGTCTGAACGCTGACGACAAGAAACAGGTGGATTTTGCCAACAAGAACATCGAAATGATAATGCAGAAGGCTGTGGAGCAGATGGACGGGATTAGTGATGATTAAGGCTGAGGGGGCTTAGGGGCTTTAGGGATGAGCCTTGCTAAGCCTTTCTAAGCCGACTGAGCCTTTGGGAATGGCGGGGATATTTTAGGTCTTGCTGAGCCTTTCTGAGCCTTTGGTGATGGGGAGGTGATTATTAATTATTGTTTAATTTTGATACGCAAACTTGGTTATGTGGCTAAGTTTGCGTATTTTTGTATCAGAAAACCATAACCCTATGACCAAACAAAATTATGATATAACCCGTATGCAACGTGAAGACTTGGCAAAAGCCTATCGCGATGTGTATCCTAAATGCTGGAGCCAGCAGGAGGTATGGGACAAGATAGCGAAGCATCCTGCTCCACGGTATTATGTCACGGCTAAGGAGGCTTATGAGAAGCTGAGAAGGATGGTTGTGGGTGACTTCTCGATTGTGGACGCATTGGGCAGCAACAAGCAGAGGCTGTACTACTCGCTGTTTGAGAGGATGCGGGAGCTGACTCAGAGAAAGGAGTATATAGGCAAGTCGCTGTGGTTTCTATGCCCTATTATAGTATCGCAACCAGCGCCGGAGTTCTTCATGGCTCCCCGCACGATTAAGGACACGTTTGTCAAATGCAGACTTTATGGTAAGGATTTCAGACATGGTGAAGTGTATGGAAGTGGACGTAAGAGCAAAGCTGTTGCTGACGGCTCTAAGTGTCGTGTTGCTGATAATAGGCAATGACTTAAAGGGTTTCAGCGCACACAGCGGACTGCTACCCCACTTCACTTATAGTTTTCTGCATGCGAACGTGTGGCATATGGCAGCGAACCTGTTTGTGCTATGGGGCGTGAGACAGCGCATGAACGTAGCGGTAGGCTATGTGATAGCCGTGGCTGCGAGCTGGATGCCGATGTGGGCGGACAAGCCTACTGTGGGTATGTCGGGTATGCTGTTTGCGATGTTCGGTATTATGTGGGGCAAGACGGGAAGATGGAAGGAATACTTGAAGACAGGAATGCCTGTGATATTGATAATGATGCTTATACCAAATGTAAATGGTTTGCTACATTTGTACTGCTACATATTAGGATTTGTGTTTTCGTTTTTAAGATTTAAGGTTTATTAGTTAGATTGTTTATGACTTGGGGGTGTTGGTGCCGTGAGGCGCTGGCACCTTTTTTTGTGATTGGGACTGAGCCTTACTGGGCCTCTCTATGCCTTTCTAAGCCTTTGGTGAAATTGGGTGATGGGCCTTGCTGAGCCTTTCTAAGCCTCTTTGTGCATTTGGTGAGAGAGGGTTGTGTATTATCTTATCTTGTTGGTGAATCGTGGGGTAAAGTCAATGACTGTGCCGGCGAATGTGTCGGATGCCGAGATATTGGAGAGAATGTAGCGGAAACGATAGTACTTCCATGGCTTACCGTGAAGGGAATGCAACTCGGTCCACCTGTGGCAATCGTTGGAGGCGTAGACCTGCAGCTTGAGTGAGCCGCCAGGCGAGTTGAACAGATGGACTATCTGATGGATGGTTTTGAGCTGTATGGACGAGCCGAGCTTGAGGGGACGTGTTGTGAACGTACCGGAATACGTCTGAGTGTCGGCTTGGGCAACAGGTATCTTGTTGAAGGAATAGACGTTGTTATTGGAGTCTTGCAGTAGGGTGTCGGGATAGTTGGACACCGCTCGCTGTATACGCTTAGAGCCAAGGGATATGGTGGCGAAGGTTCCGTCAAGGAGATTGTAGACATAGGCGTAATCGTAGCTGACGTTGTAGATGAACAGCAGCGAATCGCGATAGTCGTAGGCGAGGAACGCCTTGCGCACGAAGGTAAGGAAGCTGACCGTAGCATCGGAGTACTGCGGATTGGCTCCCGAGAGTTGTGGACTGACACAACGTACAGAACCGCCAGATACAGCCATGAGTCCCTTGTCGGAGGTGAAGTAGACGACATTGCCCGTGGGCGTTATTGACTCGGGATTGTTGCAGACCTCGCGCGAAATGGGATAGGATGCGGAATAGAGTCCTTCGGAGTTGACGGAGAGTCCGTAGATGCCTTCAGTGGTGAAGACGATGAGCGGATACTGTCCGAACTGTCCCTGTGATATAGGCTCGGTGTTGGCAGCGATGCCGAGGATAGAGCCTGTGCCTACGGTGTTGTCGCCCGATGCCTGGAAGACGAATGGGTTGTTGACAACAGAGGTGAAGATTTGGGAGTCGAGGACTTCGTAGGAGGAGGTGGGGGTGGGAGGAGACGACACGTTGGAAGATGTCATTCTATTAGTAAGCGGTAGATACCTAAACGCGTATGCACCATTGAGATACGGATGCGTTTTGAGCGGTATCTTTATTCCACGACTGTTTGTTGTGTCCCAAACAACGACATCAACAGCTCTTGGGTCGGGGTAAAAGAACCAAGAATCTGCAACCTTCAAGTCTTGTGACCAAGAAGAAGAAGCGACTATCATAGATGTAGAAGTAGCAATATGGACATAAAATCTTAGCGAACCCTCAGCACTTGACGAACTGCCACCCGTAGCCGTTGCACACGTAAACATATTCGCTCCTTTGAAAGGCCGACGTTTGACGTTGAACAAATTGATACGGCTGTTGTAAGTCAATACTTGCTGTGGCACGATAGAAGTCCATCCATAATAATCGTCAACTGGGAGCTGCTCCTGAGAAGTAAGAGTAGCAACCACATTGGATGCTATAGTAGGGATAACATAATCATATGTATTTACGCTTTCAACTCCAACTGAGAACAACTTGTAGAACTGTGTTTTTGAAATCATTTCGTCAATGATTTCATTGTCGGACTTGTAAGTTGGGACTATAACGTCGCGGGCTTGGTATTTAGTCTTATCGAAATGGTATATGCCGTCATCCTGCAGGGGAGAAAAGCCTGGAATAACACTACTATAGACGGGTGTTGTAACAAGAGTGCGATAAGTGGTTTCGGAGGTTTTTGACGGTAATTCTATTCTCCATTCCTTATCAATATAAAACGGTATGACATCATCTGTGGCGAATACGACAAACTCCTTTACTATATCCTTCCAGTTGTCAATGCCTTCCACTGCTATGCGATATTGAAACGGTGAGTAGAAAGGGGCGTACATAAAGCATTCGGAAAAATCCGTGGTCTCTTTGTAATCGCTTGCAGTAACAGGAGTGAAGTAGCAATTGCGGTTGACTGTCGGATAACAAGCGACTGGTACAGAAATGCGTGCGTATGACCCATCGTAAAGCCGCATGGCACAGCGCACAAAGAACGGGAAGGCAAAGCGATTGTTTTCCTTGACTATTCTAATAAGTTCTGCCACATGGCCTTGTATGGCGTTTTGTACGTTTGCTTCGTTTGTTGAACCTTCATTAACTTCATGGTGAAAAAAGAAGCTTTCGTTGTCAGTGGGTTTTATCTCACCTTTCCACGCTGAACATCCAGTAAACTTATCATTTGAATAATTAGCTTTATAAAGTTTAGATGTAGTCATACCTTTAAGAAAGCATCCGGTATTACCTCCAAGGGGGAGATTAGTCCATTGCTTAAATGCGGGGTAGAAATCGTATGTCGGCAGTTCTGTGCCGAGATCGACGTATGAGCCTTCCTTGAAGAGTATGTAGTGCAGTCCGCTACTGGTGGCTACGACAAGGGTGTTGCCTACTGAGGAAATATCGTAGACCATGCCGACCGAAAACGTTCCTTTGTCTTCGGTGATGTCGTTGTCGCTGAGCGTGCCACAACGGAGGTAATCATGTCCGTCGTATGTGATGGCGTTGGTGTAGTCGGCACCTTTGTGGATATAGAGCAGTCTATTGCTCGTACTGCCGAATTGCTTTGCATGTCGTAGGGGCTGCATTTCGCCGTTGCGGAAGATAAGGTCGCGTGAGGCGGTGAGTTCGGAATCGTCGGACAGGAGGTCGGACGGTGAAGTTGTGATGCCTTTGGAGAAAGATAGGGATTTTTGCATAGTGGATTAATTATTTAATGGGCCTTACTGAGCCTTTTTGAGCCTTTCTAAGCCGTGGGTGATAATGGGGTAAGCCTTGCTGGGCCGACTGGGCCTTTCTAAGCCATTGGTGAGAGTGGATGAGAAAGGCTGTCATTTAGATTGAGGCTTCGGTGCGTACGCCGTCGGAGTGGTGTTTGAGTCCTTCGTCGGTGCGCCAGCGTGGAAGCTCCATTTCGTGGGTGGATACGTAGAGGGCAATGGCGGTGGACATGAGAACGTCATCGTGATTGCCTGAGCCTTCGATGTTGCCGAGGGAGCCGTCTTCCTTTCGCTCGTAGATGCGCAGCTCGTGATACATTTCGGTGTCGGGTTCGTGCCAGAGTCGGTCGTCGACAAAGGCTTCGAGATTGTCGATAAGCCAACCCTTCGTAATCTTGTTGGTCTGAAAACCGTACTTGGCGAGGACGTTGCCTGCGGTGTCTTCGGGAGAGGAACGGCGCTGGTAGAGATTGGGATAGTAGTCGGCAATCTCGTTGATGATAGAGCCGAAGTGGTCGCCCTCGGTGTTGTTGTTCTTCTCACGGTCGGCAGTGTTGGACTCAATGACAAGCAGAGCATCGTCGTAGTAGTGAGCGAGAGCAGCAGCCTTCCATGCAAGCACGTCGTGACGGCAGTGCCCACGGTAGCGAGCCACGACACGAGGCTTGTCCTTGACGGAGGGCATCATGCCCATACGGTCGAGGACAGTCATAACGGTGTAGTCGGAAGTAGAGGACTTGCCACCGATGTCGACGCTGACAACGTAGCGGTCGGAAACACGCAGAATCTGATTGTTGGGCAGGCTCCAAATTTTAAGTTCGCCTTCGCCATCGTCACGAATGGTAATCTTGGAGTCGCGAATGGTGTTGTATGACTTCTTGCCGGAGGTGACGATGTCGGCAAGGAACTTGGGCTTCTTGACTTCGCCATGACGGAGGTCGTCGATGGAATAGGGATTGAAGACAAGGTTGCCGGAATTGCGGAAAGCCTCCTCCTCGTCGATAGGTGCCTCAGTGGCGCAGAAAGCATGAGTCTTGAACTTGTTGCGGAAATTGCGATACCAGTTGATAGCCTGGAAACAAGCTCCCTTTTCCCACATACGCCAAAAGAACTTGCCCGTCTCGCGAGATCCCTTAGGGCAGGTGGAGCGGTCTTTGTTGCGCAGCAGCCACTCGGCAAAAGCCCGAACATCTTCGACAGGCTCCATGTCGTTCTCGATGATGAAGCAAGGGATGAAGATGAAGGCATAGGCGTCGTTGTTGGACGGATCCATGGCAAGCTGGCATCGGTCGTAGAAGAAACCAGAAGCGCCACGTCCAGTAGACTCGAAGACCTCGATATTGTCCTCAATATTGTGGATACCGCCAGAGATAGACGAGATAACGCCTTCGGGGTCGTGCTCGGGTGTCTTCTTCCAATAGGCAACCTCGGAATAGTGGGCGCAGTGGAAGTTGTTGCCACGGACGGCATCGAAGTTGTCGAATGAGGCAACGGTAAGCGTAGAGCGGCGCAGAGCCTTATTGCCATCGGTGACGATGAAGTCGTCGGGTGAGTTTTCGTAGGGCGAGAGCATGAGCTGTGTGCCCGGGTGTCCGATAGTCCAACCCTTCTGACGCTCAACAGCCTTGCGGTACATAGCCTTAATCTTCTTTGATGTAGACTTGACCTGTGAGAGGACAATGGCGTTCCATCCGTCGTGACGGAAGTCCTGCATCCACTTGATGTAGAGCTGCGTGAGCGTAGAGCCGCCCCACTGACGAGCCTTAAGGATAACGACACGTATGGCTTTCTTCTCGTGGCGCAGCTTCTCGAAGAGTGCGATGAGCCGTCGCTGTGGGTAGTTAAGGCGGAAGGGAATCATATCGCCCGTGTTCTTGTCCTCAATCTTATCAGTACAGAAAAGGGCGAACTCGGGGTCTTCACGGAAACGTACCTTGAAAATCTCAAATGTGAGGAGGGCGCGTAGCTTCTGCGTGTCGGGCGAGTCTTCGTCGTAGTCCTTGCGGAGGACGTGGATAAGGATGTCTTTCAAAGTTCCGTAGTGCTGCAGGTTCTTATAAAGGAGGGTGCGCATACACTCCTTGGGAACGTACATCTTGGGTATGATGAAGTCGGGTATTTCGAGACAGACTCTTGATTCAAAATCGTAGCAGCCGATGCCTGTCCACGGGTCGTAAGGTCCGTAGATTTCGTTGTAGCGAGATTGGTTTTCGGCTACTAAAGCATCTATGTCACGGTCGGTGATGAGCATTTTCTAATTATTTAATGGGCCTTACTAAGCCTTTTTAGGCCTTTCTGAGCCTTTGGGTGAACTGGGTGATAAGCCTTACTGGGCCTTTTTGAGCCGACTAAGCCGTTGGTGAAATTTTGGGGTGAGGGCTAATTAAAGTCCTTCGTACTCCTTTAGCTCTTCGAAGTCGGCATCTTCGATGCGTGGAACGGGGTTGGCACCAATGGCAAGAGGGTCGTCGGTCTTGGTAGTGGATAGTGCCTGGAGCTCCTGGAAGTCCTTGTTGATGCCCACGGAGACGTTGAGCTGGGACTGCTTGGGGACAACGTGCTTCTGCATGTCGTGATAGAGAAGCAGCCATGCCTTGGGGTCGTGCTCGGCAAGTTCGGAGAACAGCTCTTCGAACTTCTCCTGATTGGTAGAGAGGAGGTCGCGTATGAACTCCTTTTGCGCCTTGCGCCCGGCAGGAAGCAGCTTCTTGCGACGCTCGGATATGAGAGGGATGTCGTCTAGAGTCTTTTGCATAGTGAGGGAAATTTTAAACCTTGATGATGAGCCTTGCTGGGCCTTTCTAAGCCGACTAAGCTGTGGGGTGATATTTTGGGGTGCAATCGCTTTAGAAGGGGCTTAGGTGCTTGTGGACTGTGCCGGGAATGACTCGGCAGGAGAGGGCACGGATGCTGGTAAGGCCTTCTTCGAGAGATTGCTTGCGGTCGATGGTGCGAGGGTCGCGCGAGGAGAGCACAAGAGACATATATTCGTAGAGTGTGCCGTCAACTACATACTGGTGAATAGCCTTGACGAGAGAGTCGTAGACGGTGGCGTCCCAGTAGTCGGGCATGAGAAGCGAAATTTCACGTTCGTCCCACTCCTTAAGGTCGTTGAGACGGGTGACGCCTTCGGGTTTGAGAACGAAAGCGGACAGACAATGCTCAACATTGGCTATGTACTTGTCGAACCAACGGAAGAACATGGGACGGTAGGTGTCGGACTCGGACGTGACAATGTCGGGGGCTGCCTGGTCGGGACGTGAAGCACGCTGTATAAGACCCGTGACAGCATCGACATCGTAGAAGAGCTGGTCGGCCTGCACGAAAATATGCTTGACTGTGTGCCCATAAGCACGATGGGGCTGTTGAGGCGCAAGTGGATTGGGGACGGGATGCCATCCCCTTTCACGTGAAGCCATGTGCGGATGAAGTTCGGAAAAATCGTGATTCATATAATTCTACATTTAATTCTTGGTTACAATAGCTGTAAACTCGGTGTACACATCGTCGGAGTGGCGAGAGAACAGCCGGACTTTAGCTATTCCAGTGTTCAGCGGTACGAGCACAAATGTCTTCGGCAATATATGCCGGTCAACTCGCAATATACACGGGTCGTAAGAACGTGCCTCGATGTCGTCGACAGCACCGCCGTTAAGGCTGTAGGAAACCGTTGCTTTTTCGTCAATGGAAATTGTAACTTCGCCTCCGTTGTCGGAGCCGTCGACCTTGGCAGTGATAGAGGTGGGGAACTTGACCGTGGGGACACGTGGCGCAGAAAGGATGAAGCACTTGCGTATGTCGGATTCGTCCTTGACAAGAGCAGCCTGATAGGGTTCAGCCTGCTTGGCGTTGGTGGTCTTTATCCACCATTGCATCGTGACGTAATCCTCGGCATACTTGGCGCTCAGCCGTGCCAATGTGTCCGTCAGCGTACCGTTGAACCGATGCGACACCGATAATGTAAACTCCACGATGTCGTCATTCTTCTCGTTGTAGAAGATTGCATTGTCGCCAACGGTCTGAGGTGTAGGCACAAGGTAGTCGACGAATATGGTTTTCAGCGTTTCCAAAGCAGCGTGGAAATCGGAAGTAAACACTCGCTCGTGGAGAGCTTCGTCGCCAGCCGTTTCGCTTGCCACAAGAGCGTTGTTGGCTCCTGCTGCAATCTTGTCCATCTGTCCCTTAAGGAAAGTGGCAGACTGGAACGCTTCGCGGACAAGCGACTTTATGATTTGAAATTTGATTATCATAGTATGTACTATTTATTGGTGAATAAATCAGTTGCCTGTAAATTCCGAGCCGTCGTCGTTGTACATCTTTCCGCTCACGGATGAGTATTCGGCTCTTGCCTGCAATGGCGAGGAAATGACGAACGACTTGCGTATGCGGTCCTCCAAGTCCTTCATCATGGCGGCATGAGGTTCGGCCTGTGGCTGCTGACCTGCTGAGTGCCACCACTGATAAGTCATGTATTCCTCGACGTACTGCTGCGAGTAGTTGGCGATGGCATCGGTAAGCGCACCGTTGAAGCGTCGTGAAACAACAATGGTTATGCTTGCAGAGCCATCGCTACTGCTGTAGGAAGCCGATATAGAAGTGTCGCCCACAGACTGATGATTCGGGGAAAAGAAGTCAACATAAACGGACTTCAAACGTTCAACGCCTCGTACAAAATCCTTTGCAAGTTTCCGTTCGTGTACGGTTATGTCTCCGGCGGTTTCGTTGTAGCGAAGTTTTTCGGCTCCCTGCTGTGTAGACGAGTCAATAGAGCCCTTGATGTAGGTTTCGCTCTTGACTGCCTCTGTAGCGAGTGATTTGGAAATGGTAAAAGTTATCTTCATAATCAAATTGTTTTTATTGTCAATTGCCGTATCCGTCGGTTTTTTCGCTGGCTTCTAAAGTAGCTGTGGCGCTTACATTGTATGTTGTGTAAGATGCGCCAGGCTGCTGTTTCGTGAAAGCCATTTTCACAAGCGAAGCAAGCAACTGTTGGGCATCGGCAGTGTACTTTGGCGCGATGTCGGGCGCGAACATATTAATGACCGACTGCACAGTACTGGCTATGAGGTAAGACCGCAATGCCGCCGAGAATGCCGAGTTCAAGCCGTTGTTCCAACGGTCGTTGTCAAGCATGAATGACAGACTATCGCCTCCTGTGAATGACGTGATTATGGGAGAAAGTTCGGCGACAACGATGTGCGCCGCCGACTGAGCTAATGTCGGCATTGCGCTTTCTTCCAATGAGGAGAGTGTAGCCGTAGAGAAAAGGGTTTCGCCTGAGGCTGTCTTGTGATGCTTGCCGATAATAGCGAGCTGCTGTTTGGCTGCAGCGGTGACATCGGATAGGGTGACGGATACTGATGTTGACATAGGAGATTTTAATTTAATGGGCTTGGGTGATGGGCCTTGCTGAGCCTTACTGAGCCTATCTAAGCCGTGGGTGATTGATTGCTTGATGCCTTATTGCTGTAGGTATTGCTGCGCCTGCTGGACTGCCTGTTGGTCGGCACCGGGAACGATGCCGTCTTGCGGAGGTTGCTGCTGCATAGCTGCCTGCTGTGCTTCAAGCTCTGCCTGCTGACTCTGAATGTCTTGCAGGAGGCGGTCGGCAAACGGGGCGTTGAGGTTCTGTAGATACTGAACGACGTTGATAGCACCAAGTTCGAGAAGCCTGTCGAGCTGGTCGTTAATGTTGTTCTGATAGGCAGCGGTGGCAGCTGCGTTCTTGATGGAAATCTTGAACTTGATGTCGCGTGCAGCCATTCGGTCGTATTCCAATGTAGACGTGTAGTCGCGATTGAAGATGATGCGTCCGTCCTCGTAGTACTGCTTGATCATCATACACTTCTTCTGTGCGATATTCTCGGTGAACGACTCGATGTCCTTCAAGATAGAATAAAGAGAGGTGGAGGCATTCTGCGACTCCTGGGCATAACGTGAAGCGGACGTGCCGGCTGTAGGAGTCTTGCCCTGTAGAGCACCCGACACATTGGACACCTCACGGATGAGATTAAGCTCAATCTGCAGGAGTTCGTTGGTGCCGAGATTGACGGCGTTGGACGTAATGACATCGGGGCGCGAGTTGGGCAGTGTAGCCTTGGGAGTGTAGAATATCATGCCGTCATACTCCGTCGCCTGCTCGGCAAACTGGTCGGGCGTCATACCGTCGAGAACCTGTGTAGGCACAAGCATAAGACCCTTGGCAGAGGAACGTATAGCCATATCGTTCATGATGATAAGGCGGTTGATGTAGCGCTGCTGGTCGATGATGTTGCCCATAAACGGATGGATTTCGCCGTTGATGTAAGGATACAGCTTGACGGTGAAGGGGTGGGACTTGAAGTCATAGGGCGATTCGCCACGACATAGAACAGTGCCATCGGGAGCCATATAGGTGTAATACCAATACTTATCGGCTACCTTCTTGGCTGTGATGTAAGCACGGTCTTCGGGCGGAACGCCCATAAGGTCGTACTGACGCTTGCGCTCGGCATTCTTGGCGTTGAGCTGGGCAATAAGAGCCTTGTCGTCGCACTCGATGCGGAAATAGGCATCGGACTCGTTGGTGGCAATAGGGTCGTAGCACTGATAGCGATACTTGGTTTCGGTAGTCCACGCCTCAATGATACGTACACAATGACCACGGCGCGACGGAATGTCGAACGAGATATTAGACAGGTCGTTGGTGTCGTTGTGAAGCGTGCCCTCGGTGGAAGCGTCGTCGGGGTCGATATTGAAGATGCGGTTGAGACGGTTGACGTCAAGCCCGTATTCGTCCTTGGCAAACTTCTTATAAAGGTCTTCTCTTGAAACGTCATGGAGCACACCGATAAGTGAGAAGTCAAGGTGTCGGGGGTCGGAACCACCCTCCCAGAAGACATAGTTAGGCTCGACATAATCAGTCCATGAGTCTTCAATCTCCTGTTCGCGGTCTTCGTATGACTCACGGCAGACCACCACTCCACCGATAAGATAATCTTCGAGAACGTGCTTAAGAAGGTCTTCCATCTGCGTGTTCTGCCAGTTGCACTGCATCGTTGCAGACATCATATCGGAAAGGGACTGTGAGGAGCGTGTGCGTGCGAAGCAGACAGGCTCGGTGCCCTGCTTGGCATAGAGTCCGACGATGGTGTTAAGAATTGAAACCATGACGTTGTTGGAGAGAGGGACAGAGCCTTTCTTCTTGAGATATTCGCGTTCGGTAATGTCGTAGTAGAACCCGTTCTTGTAGACCCGTACGGTGTCGCCCCACTGATCGCCGTAGCAATAGCGCTTAGCCCGGTCGCGTGCGAGGCGTACTGCTTCAAGATTGTTCCACGCCTGCCAACAGCGCTGCAACAGCTCGTAGTCGGTGTTGCTGCCATGCTCGTGCTCCATGCGTCGGCGTACGGAATCGAACGTCTTGCCCGAGGACGGCATGACACGAGATAATGTGGGTATATTATTCTGCATATTCTGTATGTAATGTCATTGTCTATCAGCGCAAAAATACGTGAAAAACAAGTCCTAAATGCCGTGATTCGTCCGTCAGACGAAAGACGGAAAAACAGTGATAAAAAACTAAGATATTTGCGGTTTAGAAGTCAAATCTAAATTTTTACAGAAAGAAAATGGACGAAGAAAACAAAATCAAGAATGACGTTGCACCCGGACAGGATGCGACGGCACCTCCTGTGGAGGAACGTCCGAACCGCAAGGCTTTTGCGGAGCGGTTCGGCAAGCGTCACAAGGACATTGACTTTGAGGACAAGGAAGCAAGGTACGGTGCGATGAACGATGATGCAGACGCTCTGTCGGCATACGAGGAGAACGGCCGTGCGCTGAGCGAAATGTTTGACAACAACCGCTGGCTTGCAGCAATGGCCATGGACTTGAAGGACAACCCCGACATGAGTCCGATAGAGTGGATGGCTAAGCAGGGCATAGACATCGGCGCAGCCTTGGAGGACGAGGAAATGAGCAAGAAGGTAGCCCAGCAGATTGCAGACTTCCAACAGAAGAAGGCTGACGAGGAGAGCCGCGAGAAAGAGATTGCGGAGAACCTGAAGCAGTCGGCCGACGCTATGGACGAGTTGGGACTGAGCGACGACGAGAAGGCAGACCTGTGGGAGAAATTCTTCAAGATGATAGGCGAAGCGGAGGACGGCAAGGTGTCGGCAGAGACATGGTCGCTGTTCAAGAACGCGCAGAACTATGACGCTGACGTGGCTTCGGCTCGTGAAGAAGGGGCGATGCAGGGACGCAACGAGAAGATTCAGAACAAGGTGAAGCGTTCGGAGAAGAACGACCTGCCCCCTACCCTTAACACCAACGGCGGTGCTCAGCCCAGCAAGAAGAAGGGCAGCAGCTTCTGGGACGGACTTGTGTAAAAAAAACGACAATTATTAATTTCTTTAAAAAAACAGTAAATGGAAAAGATTATCAAGTGTATCAAGAGCGGAAGATTTCTCATGTGGATGCTCCTCATGATTCTTTCGGCAGTGACAGGAGGCGCGTCGCTTATGGCTGTAGGTGACGCTGTAGCCCCGCAGATTGGCGACGAGGGCCCAGACCCGGCATCGGCAGCAGAAGCATCGGCAGCAGAACCCGTTGAGCCTGGCAAGAGTGACCTTAACAGTCCAGGCGGCAAGAAGGACGGACAGGACTTGACAGGTTCGCAGGCTTCATCAACGCAGCTCAAAGAGGGCGACATGATTGATGAGGAGTGGGACAGAAACATCGTAAAGTTCTACCCATACAAGACTCCTCTGCTCAGTATTGCACGACAGGTAGCAGCTAAGGTCGCTATCAAGAACTGGACAGCCAAGCACATGCGTATCGGCGGTGAGACCCTCGACGGCAAGACTACTGCCGAAATCACTGGTGGAGACACCATCGAGTTGAACTCAACCAACTTCTCGGGTTCGCTGCGTCCGTTCTACAAGTGCTCGACAGTGTACGTGCCAGACATTGAGGGCTACAAAGAAGGTTCGACAACTGAGCGCGAGGGTATCTTGCAGCTGTACGTAATCGAGTCGAACGGCAAGAAGGTGACACTACAGGCCACCAACGGCAAGGCGAAGAACAACGGCACACCATCGACAGACCTCGACAGCATGACCTGTCCAGACATCCCATCGGGTTCGGTATTCCTCGTAGGCGCAACCGCAGCAAGCGAGTCGCAGCTCATGGTTCCGCCCGAGAACGCACAGCCCCGTGAGAAGGAAGTGTGCGTGCAGAAGAAGTTGCTCAACATTCTCTTCACCACTGACTTCGAGAAGGTGCAGACCAAGGTGCCAATCACGGTAAAAGACCTCAAGGCAGACGCCATCATGAAGTACAACCTACGCGCCGAGCGTTCGTACTGGTTGGGTACCAAGCGACGTTTCAAGGTGCTCACCGAGGACGGTGCTGTTGAGGACGTTTACATCGCAGAGGGTATCTTGCCCCAGCTGACTAATGCTTATGCTATCGGTGAGGTGCAGGAATGGGCAGACTGGATTGCTCTGTCGAAGCTCCAGTTTACGGACTTTGCCGAGAACAACCACGCCTACGTATTCGCCGGCAAGAACTTCATCGAGAACATGGAGAAGATGAAGATTGTCAAAGACGGCAAGAACGACATCATCAACCACGACGAGTTTGACCTCACCTTCAAGCGTATCAAGGACACCTTCGGTACATTCGACGTAGTATGGGACCAGACCCTCGACCTTATGCACATGGAGGACTTCGCCGTAATCGTAGACCTCAAGGCGAGTCGTCGCTACGTTCGTGTTGCGAACAAGGAGCGCACGAACGACATGTCGAAGGGTGCGGGAGCAATCCGTGACGCCAAGCGCTGGATTCACGAGGAGGCAGACTGTATCGCCCTGCGCGGTTACAACTCAGTGCTCGTTGGTCCAGAGGAGAAGATTTCGAAGCTCGGCATGACCACGCTTCGCACAATTATCTCTGCAGCCAAGCTCCCCGACACTCCGGCAAAGGGTATGAAGGTGGCGCTTACTGAGGACTACATCGCTGGCGACGTTCAGTACGACAAGGGTTCGGTGTACTACTACAACGGCACTAAGTGGGAGCTCTACAAGGGCCAGGACGTAGCCGCCTAAAAAATTGTTAGTAAGTAAAAAATATTGTCCCGACAAGTCCTCGCTGAGCCATTGAGAGCAAGCTCCTTTGCTCAGTGGGGGCTTTTCCATTAAAAAACAGAAACAGATGATTAAGATATACAGACTGAAAAAGGTTCAGAATAACGCTTCGCATGTGCTTGAAGGTGCAGGTGGCAACACGGTGCGCTATAACTTCACTGGTGGCAACGTGGTTGCCGGAACATGCCCAGAAATCTCGCTGAAGGGAAAGTATTATCAGGACTTGCTCGAAGCAAGCAAACTGTTCAAGGACGGTACGGTGGTGCTGGTGCGTGAGATTAAGACCTCGGACGACGTAGAAGAGATTGTACAGAAGCCCGAACCTAAGAGCGTTAATACGGAAGACGAGGTGACTACGCCCGACGAACTGCTCGTGTACATCAACACCAATTACGGCAAGAAGTTTACCGACCCGAGCAAGGCGTTGGCTTTTGCTGCCAAGGAGGGAGAAGTGTTTGCTAACTTGAACCTGGGGTAATGGGGCTTTGGCTGAAGGAGGGTGATGAGCCTTACTGAGCCTTACTGGGCCGACTAAGCCTTTGGTGAGGGGGAGACATGAGATTGCCGAAAAACATTAAACACTATTGGATATGACCGTAGGAGAAATAATAAAGGAGGTGAAATGGTGTGTGGACCACGAGACTCGGGAGGACTCGAAGCTGAGTGACGGCGGCGAGGACACCTACATGGACAATATCATCAAGGCGAAGATAAACTATGCGCTGAGGTGGGTGGCGGTAATGACGGGGCAATGCACGAGTATGAGCACGGGCAGTTCGGGAGGGCTGAGCGTGACACAGAATACGGTCATAGCAACGGTGAACGACGTCGGGGAGGTGACAGTGCCTGCCGGAATATCCGCTACGGACATACAGCGTGTGAGGCTGAGCATATGGTGTAAGGCAGCAAAGCCTGTGGACGATACGAGCGACGACGCGATGCTGATGTTTGACAACACGGCAAAGGGAACGGTAGAACGACCGCTGGCGACCGTAGTACGTGGCAGCACGACAAGAATACTGGTGCAGCCGTGGAAGTCGGGATGCACAGCCGAAATCTCGTATATCGGAACCAATCAGACATTGTCGGGAACACCGGGCGACTCAACGAACGTAAACGTATCAGACACTCAAAGAAATGCTTTCATATACTATATCGCTTACTTGCTTCTGGCTGCATATGAAGACCCTGGTGCTCCGACTATGCTCAGCATTGCGGTTCAGAGCCTGGGAGCTAACACGCAAAAATAAGATGGAGACAGTCAGAACAACGTATGACGCCAAGGAACTGGCATGGACGAGCCCTGCGCTGAAACTGGAGCGCGACATCTATCTGATGATCAGCTTGAAGAAGAAGGGCAAGGTGGTAATAAGGCAGAGCATGGACGGCAAGGAATGGCCACGTGTACCGATAGAGCAACATAAGGACTCGAAGGCTTTTTGCTTACGTATGAATGTCGTGCCGAAAGTGTTACAAATAAAGATTTACACATCAGAAGAACCGGAGGAAATAAAGTATGCCTACATTTAGAAAAGACATAAAACTGGGAACGAAGGTGCCCTTAATTCAAACGGACGACCTTGCAGACAAGTGCGTGACAGCAGAGAAGCTGGCTGAGGGGAGTGTGGATGCCGTAAAGATAGCCGACGGAAGCATTACTTCGGAAAAGATAGCTGCTGGCAGCGTGACATCTGAAAAGATAGCAGCAGGGAGTATAACAGCTGAGAAGATAGCTGACGGGACTATTACTGCTAACAAGCTGGTGAAGGGTATGTTTGACGGCATTGAAGACAAGCTGAAAGACGGAAGTATCACTACTGAGAAACTGAAAGACAATGCTGTGACTGGAAGCAAGATAGCTAATGGAAGCATTGGGACAGGACATATTGTAGACAAGAGTGTGACAGCAGAGAAACTGGCAGAGGCTGTGGCTACACAGGAACTTACTAATACTGAAATTGACAAAATGTTTGAATAAAAAAGAAAGGAGGAAGATATGACTAAATACTTGGACAATGAAGGACTGACTCATTTCACTGGAAAGATGAAGGGCTATGCTGATGGTAAAGCTGGTGAAGTGGACGGAAAAGTGACTTCTCATGTTGGCAACAAAAAGAATCCTCATGGTGTGACTAAGGAACAGGTGGGCCTTGGTAGTGTGGACAATGTACAGCAAATACCATTGAGTCAGAAGGGTATTGCAAATGGTGTGGCTACACTTGATGCTAAGGGTAAGGTGCCTGTAGCACAGATGCCTCAAATAAAAACTATAAACGGAGATCCAATTTTTGGAGAGGGAGATCTTCAACTAAGTGCATCATTGTATAAGATTGTGGATGCTTTGCCTACAACTGGTATTGACAGCTCGAAGATATATCTTGTGCCAGCAAGTGCTACTACAGCCAAGAATAATAAAACAGAATATATTTATCTTGGTGACCCTAATAAGGCGTATGATGAATCTAAGTGGGAAAAGCTGGGTGATGAACAAAAGAGTAGTACTATAACAACTCCTGGAGGTTCAATAACAGTAGATACTGCTCTTATTGAAAATTCTCCTAATCCTGTAGCAGGAGGTGTTGTAAAAGCGAATGTTGATGAGATAAAGAAGAAACTTGATAAAAAGGTGGAAAGCAGTGATTATACTACCAAAATGACTACCATAGATTCAACACTGGAAGAACTTAAAAAGAATGAAACTATCACTGTTGATCCTGAGCTGAAAGATTCTCCTAATCCTGTTCAGAATAGGGCTGTGAATAAGGCTGTGAATAATTTGAGTTCAAAAGTGGCTGAAAAGGCTGAATCTACGGATTTGGATGCTGCTACTGGTAGAATTGCTGCATTGGAAACTAATGCAGCTACAATAATCAGTGTAACAGGAGAAGGAAATGGTATTAGTAGCATATCTAAGTCGGGTAATACCATTACAGCAACAAAGGAAAATTTTTTGACATCAGCAGCTGGGCTTGCGACAACTGCGGCTTTGAATGAAGGTTTGGCAAAAAAGGCTGATGTTAATCATAATCATGATACTAAATATGCTGCTATGAAACATACTCATTCAGAGTATGCACTGAGTAGTGCACTTAATGATTATGTAACTAACACTGCGTTAGACGAAAAGAAATTCTTGACAGATACATCATTGGCAGGATATGTAAATGATGTCAATGTAACTGAGGTTACAAATGGAAATGGAATTGCGAGTATATCGAAGAATGGTAGTAGTCTTAATGTAACACAAGGAGCTTTTCTAAAAGCAGACAGTATCGTTACAGAAACAGGTGATAGTTCAACTGGAAGAGGAATTATAGATATATCTATACAAAATAATAAACTTTATAAAAAAACAGGCACATTCGTAACACCTGCAACTCTGGGCGATGCTGTTGACAGCTATGCGTCAAACAAAGGTTATCTCACAGAGAAGAATCTGAATGAAAAACTGAAGGAGACTGTCACCATCAAGCTGGTGTCAGACAAATCAGCGTCTGATACAAACTTGAATGGGGCGACTGTTACTGTGAAGAGTGGTGACACAACGGTGAGCACACAGACTTGGCAGGGTACTCCTATAGAGGTTAAGGTGCCGTGTGATAAGGAAGTGACGATAGAAGCTGCTGCTGTAAAGATGTATGTAAAGCCAAAGGTGTTGAAGTATGTGCCTTCACCACTGTATAACAGAGAAGTGACATTTACGTATAAGGCGCAGGAGACTGGTGTGTTTATAATTGATAAAAATAACAAGACATACAAGACAACGGGAGAGTTTACACAATCTGGCTTACCTAAAACCGATATAGTAGGTGCACTGCTCGTTACAGATAAGGTGGCTATTGTAATATCGGCTCAATTATTCTATGAAGCTAAATGGAGTAATAAAAATGGACTTATTGATGGATGTACAGTTAACAGTGATGCAAATACAGCTGTTCAGGACTTTGCTGGTGCAGCAAATACAGCAGCCATCATGAAGGCGAATGCAGGTCTCGATACTGCTGCAAGTAAATGTAATGATTGCGTCTTTAAAAATGGAAAAAAAGGTCACCTCATGTCGGGAGGTGAAGCCATAGAAATACAGAAAAACTTCAACAGGATTAACTCAGTATTGAAATATATTAATAGTAGTAACACCTTAGATGAAAATAGGTCGTATTGGACTTCTACACAGAAAGGCTCTGATACTGCATGGGGCATCAGAATGGGCGATAGTACTCTTTTTGAAGTCTATATAACACTACCTGGAACCAGTATAATGGGAACCAATGCCACTTTCCCTATTTATTCACTATACGATTAAAACAAGTAAATTATGGTAAAATCATTTGGAAAAACCGCTGATTTCAAGGTATTTGAAAAGAAGAGCGAATATATGTATCACATTGCATGGGCAAAGAAGATACAGACAGAAAAGGATGAAGAGACAGGAAAGTCAAAGGAACTGCCTCTTTGTGACTACTGGGTTGAGGTGTTCTTCTACAAACCCAGGATGAGCAGCGTGATAGAGAAGATTGTCGAGTGTGGAGAACTGGCAAGCATGGAGGAGATAAAGGAGATAGCCGAAGGGCTTGGTGAGGATGTGCTGGGAGCAATGAAAGAGACGCTGCTGGCATATATTGACAAGCACGATGAGTCGGCAGATGTGAACAGCTTCTACATCAACGGCATACAGACTTGGGCTAAGAAGGAGGAGCGTATGGGCTTTCAGCAGAACATTGCAGACAAGGTGGCATTGGGATTCAAGGAAATCACTTGGTGGTTTGACGGTGTGCCTATCACTCTGCCATGTGACAAGGCTGAACAGCTGCGTCTACAGCTTGAAAATTATGCCTTTGACTGCTTCAATGCGACTGCAAGTCATAGGGCTGCTGTACAGAAACTGGAGAGTGTGGAGGATGCTATGAGGTATGACTACAAGAGTGGTTATCCAGAGAAGCTGAGGTTCAATGTTGAATATTAATTTGGATTTAGGATTATGATAGAACTAAGTATTATTGCAGCATTGCTGTTTGTGGTGATGCTGATTGTAGTGATTGGGAAATATGGTATACCAGAAATGGTATCGTCCATCTACTATCTGCTTGGTAAAAGTGGATTGGTGTTTCAAGTTGTCATGATGTCTGTAGGCATGTTGATGCTTATGTGTCTGCTGGACTGTGAAAAGGGTGTGCAATGTCTGGCTTTCCTTGCCTGTGGAGGGCTGATGTTTGTAGGTGCTGCTCCAAGGTTTATGAATGAGGACAGAGGGGTGCATAAGGCTGCTGCTACTATATGTGCTATGGCAGGGATTGGCTGGTGTCTGAGTGCTAACTTTGTCATGACTATTGCAGCTATTGTTGCTTATGTGATAGGTATTGCATATATTAAGGGACTCAGAAAGTATGCACTGTTTATTGCAGAACTGACGGCTATAGGTTGGACGTTCTTGACTTATTGGGGACTATCATTAGGTATTATCTAAAAACAGGAGTTATGGCAAAGTTTGTAGGAGAGAACGGATTAAGACATTACACTGATAAGGTAAAGGCTCTGATCAAGAGCAATACTACTGACAGGGAAGGTGTGGCGGATGGTGTGGCAATGCTGGATGGAAACACAAAGATTAGGGACAATCAGCTATGGGATGCCACTGAGAGTAAGCACGGACTTATGACAAGTGAAGACAAGAAGACATGCCAAGAACTGAAACAAGCAAATGAGTCTGGGGCACTGGTTGATGTTCCTATCTTTGAGGAGTATAACAATGATAGTGTGACTCTGATAGAGAATGTCACACCAAGCAGTGGGAGCGGTTTTGTGGTGTTTCTGAGCAAGATGAATCGCTTTGTGCTGTGCATCATTGAAAGTGGTACTGGCACTCGTAAATACTATAAGAGCTGGAAGGAAATGCGCAAGGAGGGCTTTGGCAATGGTACTCCTGAGAGTGGTAGCCTGTACTCGCTAAAGGATAATAGTAAGCCTATGCTATATATTGGCAATGGGACTACAATAACTCCTGTGACGCAAGGAGCTATAGAGTCAATAAGCAACGGGGAGATAGACCAGTTGTTTGTGAAGTAAGAAAAAAGAGCACGAGGGATTGATTTTCCTTCGTGCTTTTTTTATTGAGTATTGAGGAATAGAGTAATGAGCCTTACTGAGCCTGGTTAAGCCTATCTAAGCCTGGGATAATTTGGAGGAGTTACCTCTCCCTTTATTTTCTTTACTCGATTCAATCCAAGTCAGCAACCCCCTCCTGTATTATCATTTCAATATTATGGTTGGCAAATTATCATCGGCCCACTTCTTTCTCAGAATGCAGAAATAAATAGAACCACTACAAATTGCCAAAGCTTAACTCTTTTCATTGTTTCATACTATTCTGTTTTTAATGTTTATAACAAATGTGACATGGGGTTTTGTGTAACTTCTTAGCTTGTTCGAGACTTACCTGCTTTATTTCACAGCTACAGTTGCGCAAACCTTTGCAAGTTGCAGACTTATGATAACGGCGTGCGTGTGGGCCTGTGCATATATAAACATTGTCGCCGGCTACGCAAGCGAACAGAGCTAAAGATAGAAGTATTGTTTTCATAAGAGTTATTGATGTATTGCTGCAAAAGTACTAAATATCAATGATACAGACAAGATTATTTTGCAAAAGTCGTGTAAAACGTTTTACAAATAGTGTTTAGCTACGGGATAAGAGGCTTGCGCGAGAGAGCCGAGGAGATAGCAGGGAGTTTCAGTGTTGAGTGGAATACTGTAGTAGTCGGATATGTGGGTGACGGCGTGGAGAAGTTCGTGGGTGAGGGTGTTGAGGAATTGGGAAGGAGAAGACGGAGGGCAGAGAACTATGAGAGTACGGTGGAGGGAAATGTTGGTATAGGTGAAAGCAGTGTCGGGGACAGAGTGAGAGACAAGAAGGCAGGCATCTTCAAGGGGCTGCGAATGACAGCCGAGAGATTGAAGATGTCTGCGGATAACATCAACCTTAGAAGAAGGGACGTTATAGAATATCTGCACTGTCCAATCGTAGGAATGGAGGTATATTTGTTGTGAGCGCATAGGCTATGAGGGGTCTAATACGTCTTCCCATGGGATTGGTGTGCCGGAAAGGGCGCAATCGGCATAGAAGCGGTTGAAGACAAAACCGTCGGGCTGGTCTTCATCATCGACGTAATCCTTGACGAAGAGAGCAAGGGCACGCTCGTCGGTGATGGAAGAACCATAGAAATCGGCAAGAGCCATATTCAGGACGTAGACATGGTCGTAGGCAATGGCGTTGTCGAGAACGATGCCGTACTTATGAAGAGTCTGCTCAACCTTCTCCTTAGTCCAAGGAGTGATAGGCTTGTTGTCGCGACGCATACGAGAGACAGCGAAGTCGTGCATACGGCGTGAGAAATGATAGCCGTAATGGCGCAAATAGGCGAGCATTTCGGGCGGACGATAGTCGTACTGAGAAAGGGACTGACGAGGTTTCATATGAAGAATAGGGATTAAGAGGAGAATGCCTTTTATGACATTCTCCTCGGGTTAGACATTAATAATCATAGTCGCGACGTTCGCGTGGACGGCGGTAGTCGGGATAGTCGTCGTGTTCTGACTCGTGACGCTGGTTGCGATAGTCGGAGCTGCGATAGTCGGGCATAGGGCTGCGCTCGCCGTACCGCTCACGCTTGATAGAGTCGAGACAAGACATGACCTTGCCACCATAACGAAGCATCTTCTCGGCGTTCTCGGTGAGTTCAGAGAACTTATCCTCGGTGATTTCAACAATAAAATTCATAGTCGTAATGTTTTTAAGTTCTAAAAGAAAGGACTTCCTACTGCTTAGGTTTGAGAGCCTGAGCAAGCATGCCCTGGATATTGGAGAGAGTACCTTCAATGCCAGACATCTTGGTTTCGAGTTGGGAGATTTTCTGCTCCTGCGCCTTCTTCTCGGCTATCTGAGGGTTGAGTTGGGCGAGCATGGACTCGCAAGATGTGACCACAGAGCGATGATAGTCAACGCTTTCGAGAATCTGACGAGACTGGCGGAGCATAGCCTCAACCTCGGCAGACATGGCCTCGCGCGACTCGGAAACGACAAGAGAGCCGGAATTGGCAATCTGGCCATTGGAAGGGAGTTGCTTGAAATCCATTTCGCCATCGGTAAGCTTCACACGGACATCCACGACAGACTCCATAGGCTGAGGAGAGAACTGCCCGGGCTGATAGGTGGGGAACTTGGGCTGAGGGTTGGAGACAGAGACAACCTGTCCTATCTGCAAAGTAGGCTCGTTGCTCTTGTCAAGCACATAAAAAATACTATTAGTACGCAAACCGCTGAACATAAGAAATCCTTTCTTTTAAGAATAGGTTAGACAATACCCGTCATGAGCTGAAGGGTGTTAGTGTCGCGCTCGAACCAGAACTGGTAAATGCCAGTGCCTGGGAGGTCGGCGACGGTAAGAGGGGCGCCGTTGTACTTGGTTACGGCTTGGGTGGCTCCATTGGTCTCGAAGAGAATGGGGAGCGTGCCTGTAGTCCCGGTAGGGACAGCCTGAGCCAGCTTGACGAAGACCGTTCCGCGATAATTAGCCGAAGCAAAGGCATGATTACGGAAGGAGAACGTGACAGCTGTAGCAGACACCGCTACGGCAGTGGAAGCCACAGCAGCGGAACCACGACGGTTGACCCAAGAGAAGGGATAATTCCAAATAGGTGTCATAATTATTTCTTTCTTTAAAAATTAATTATTAACTTTGCATTGGGGATAGATGAGAGTAATTAACTCATTGATAAGAGGTATGTCAACGCCTCTTCCCCTTTTCTTTAGTTGACACGTTCTTTAAAAAAAGTTGACAGATATGAACAATCAAGATTTTATTAAAAGTATCACCTTAGATGGTGAGGAATGGCGTGATGTTGTCGGGTTTGAAAACTTGTACAAGGTTTCCTCGTTTGGTAGAATCGTTTCTTTAGGACGATATGCCAACAACCGTTTCCAAAGTGTTTATAAAGAGCCACATCTGATGACTCTGAATGAACTAAAAGGAAGAAGGGCACATAGTGTTATACTATTCAAGGAAGGCAAGGGTTATAAGTTCACTGTACCTCGTCTTGTTGCTATGCTTTTTCTTCCACAAGTAGATAAAAAGTATGTACTCGAAGCTAAAGATGGCAATTTCTATAATAGCAAAACCAATAATCTTTATTGGAGAAGAAAGACCAGAGCGCGTAAACTTTACAGCATACCACCGATTGATGGAGAAGAATGGAAACCTATTGCAGGCTATGAAGATTTGTATGAGATTTCTTCTATGGGAAGAGTTAAATCTTCTTATAGCCAACGGTTATTAATTCCGTCACGATATGGTAAGTATTTGGGGGTAACTTTGGTAAAAGATAGTACAAAAGAAAGGTTTTATATCCATCGTCTTGTTGCCTCAGCATTTATTCCTAACAATGACAATCTGCCTTGTGTAGACCATATTAACACTGAGAGATATGACAATAGAGTATTAAACCTTAGATGGTGTACCTACCTCCAAAATAGTTTGAATCCCTTAACAAGCGGCAAGCTTTCTACAAAAGTCTGCCAATTAAAAGGAAAGAAACTCATTAAAGTTTACAACTCTGGGAAAGAAACCAAGAAGTATGGTTTTTGTCCTTCTTCTGTTTCTTTATGCTGTAGAGGATTGCAACTTACTCATAAAGGAAACAAATGGATGTTTCTATCCGACTACGAATCTCTTATCAACAAGTCAAAGAACACTCATCCTACCAATGTGGATTAACCCCAAAAACCTCCGTTATTTAAAGCATTAAAGCCGTAAAGTCCCATCTGTGCAGCAACACAGTTTGGGACTGCGGTTGCCTGAGAGTAATTCAGAGTTACAGTTTCAGGCAGCTTGCATTTGATGCCAGCGACTTCCTTCTGCAAGCCTGCAAGAACAGCATTGACGGGAGCGAGAGCCTGTCCGACAATCTGTGAAGTCATGGCAGACGACTTGAACGTAGAGTTCTCTTCGCGAAGCGAGTCAATCTTGTTCTGTAGCTCGCGCATTTCGGCTTGCTTCTGTCCGTCAACGATAGTCTGAGTGCTATCCTTGATAGCGTTGTGCAAGTCGCAAGTCTGGCGCTGAGTTTCGTAAGCAAGATTGGAGAAGCCACGTTCCTGCCCAACAGCCACGTTGTTAATGGAATTGGTCAACGCACCAGTCTGCTGACACATAGCCAGCTTCACGTTACCGTCCATTGCGGTAATGGCGTTGTTGGTCTTGCAGCAACAATCTGCAAGTTGCTGAGCAATCTGCATGTTGCCCTGCTGCAGAGCGTTGATAGTCTGCATACCAGACATGCCTACCTGGTTACCCACATTCTGCACCTGTGACGTAAGGGCAGAAATAGCATTCTGAATCTGGCCTTCGGTGCAATTGAGCTGAGTAGCGAGGTTGGAGATAGCATTGCGGTTGCCACCGATAGCATCCATGAGGAGAGAGCGTCCGTAGTCGTTGTTGATTTCGTTGGCAATGTTTCCACGACCGTTGCCACCGAAGCCACCCCAACCGTTGCCACCCCATCCCATGAGGAAGAACAGGAAGATAACCCACATGAATCCACCACCTTCGCCCCATCCGTTGCCGTTCTTGTTCATAGCAAGAAGGAGATTTGGGTCAAGGCCGTTGCGCTGGAGGAGAGGAGCAAGAAGCGACATCATACCGCCACCGCACTGACCATCATTGCCGAATACATAAGTTTTTGTTTCAGACATAATAGTAAGAGTTTAGAATTTCGCCCCACCATTGGGACTTGAAGCAAATTTACATATTATATAAGGTGTCGCCTAACGATGCTCAAATGAGGAAGATAATGCTCAAAGAAAAACCGCTCTGTTATCGCAACAGAACGGCTACAAACGATTATGACAAAAATAAAACTCTAACACTTATTTAGTTTGCAACTATCGAGTTCGGTAAGACTCCATGAGAGTTCCTTGAATCCCGGTGACTTGCGCCCATGAGGGATACGCCCTTCGGACACGTAGCGGTCGAATTTGGCGCGTGACATATTGAGGTAACGGCAAGCCTCGTACTTGGAGACACGACGTTCCTTGTCGGCAATCATCGTGCAGAGGTCGAGGAACATGCGTTCCTGCTCGTCGGTAGTGGCACATTCTCCACTGTCGATGCGGTCGATTAGTTCGACGAGAATCTTGCGGATGGACTTTAAGAGGACTCCCATAGGTTATGTCGTTCTATGTATAAGCCATATCATGCTTATTATACCTATTATAATAAAAATGAATATCGGATATGGAGGCGCGGCGAGCTGCTTCCATAAAGAAAGCTTACGCTCAACCTGGACGGGGACTTCCGTCTCGTTCTCTCTGACAGCGTAGACAGTATCGTGCTTGATAGAGAGGCGGTCGCGCCAACGAGTAATCTCCTTGGTGCGATAGATGGTATCGCCCTTGACAATGGACTCGAAGTATATGGAGTCGTGCATATAGACGCTGTCAAGGCGAATGTTGTTGATATACACCGTGTCGTGAAGGGTGCGTTCGAGGACTACGGGTCGGGAGGAGGAACAGGCGGAGCAGCACATGATAAAGCCTATACAGATAGTCATTATCACAACAAACCAATAGAAATCGCTGATTATTGAGCGTAGCCAGTCGCGCTTAGCATTGTTGTCTATATCCATAGCTTTTAATTTTCAAGAAGAACACTCTTTGCCTTTTCGAGTAACGCCTGGCGCTGATCAAGACCATTGGTGCCACCGTTGATAACCTTGGTTATCTTGACGAGGTCGTCACGGTCGGCATAGATGTGGAGGTTATGTGAGTCGAAGAACCACATTGAAGACTTTACAGCCCCGAGAGGCTTGGCAAGAAGCTCCGGATGGTTGACAACATCACCCTTGCAATACTTCGAATTATTGTAAGCAGTATAGTTTGCGCGTCCTGTGATTTGGATAAGTCCACGTCCGCGATACTTGTATCCGTCGCCATCCTTTTGCGGAGTGTTGCCGAGCATCTTGGCAAGTCTTCCGGTATCGTACTTGTCGAAGTAATGAGTCGGTCCTTGTTCTTCGGTGTGCTTTAGACAAGCAGACTCGTGGAGAATCTGTGCGAGGTAATGGCACATACGAAGAGGGGTGGTGATATGATAAATCTCTGCATAGCCGTTAATGTAGTTGATATACTTGTCAACGTAGGGTTCGGAAGCAGGAGCAATCTGAATTACTTGCTGTCGTGTTATCTTCATTTTGTTTCGTCGTTATTTGGTTCGGGTGATAAGTGTTTGAATATCTCGAATTTCTCCACAAACTTAACTGTAAGGATATAATAGAGAAGCGATGTGAGTTTGTGCCATGTTGAGCCAGGTGTGCATAGACTTCGCCAGTTGCGTACGATGTTTGTGCCGAAAATATAAATGGCAGCGAAACAAACGTATTTGACGCAGACGAGTGCCTGCTCTTCGGTGTGCATGAAGTGGCCTACGATAAACATAGACGCTGTCGTAGCAAAGAAGATAAGGCAATAAATAAAACACATGCCAGCCTTTCGCCATGACCATTCCTCGCCGTTGAATATATCAGCGAAGAGTCCGAAGAAGAAGTTGAAGGCAAAAAGGATGAGCATACCAGCCATAAAATCCCGAATAGGACTCAGCAAGGCGAAAAACGCCCCAGCAACTGCTATTATGACGCTTCGAATATCATTCATACCGCAAATTTAACGTTCATGAGAATATGTATTGCGGTGATTCGTCTGTAGGGAGATTTTAAAAAACAGCGACCCTTGTAGAATCGCTGTGTGATAGGTTCAGAACTTGTCTTCGATGTCGTTAAATGCTGAGCGTACGTCACGTGACAGAGTACGTGCATAGCGCTGAGTCTGTCGGAGATTGGTATGTCCGAGGACCTTGGAGACGACATTTATGGGCATTCCCTTTGAGAGGAACATTGTAGCTGCCGTAGCACGTCCCATGTGGGAATGGAGACTATCAACACCTATCATCGAGCCTATGACTTTAAGATAGTCGTTGTAGCGCTGATTTGAGAGCGTGGGCAGTTTGTTTTTGTACTTGGCGAGAATTTCAACAGCCTGGGGGAGGAGCTGTAGGACGAAGTCTACATCTGTCTTTGCACGGCGGTCGTGATAGAAATATCTTCCGTTGATAAGTTCGCACTCGCTAAAGTCGAAGGCCATAAGGTCGGCATATGCCAGTCCGGTGTAGCACTGAAACAGAAAGAGGTCGCGAGCCTTACAGAGGTGCGGTGTAGAAACGGTGAGGTTACGGACGGCATCGAACTGCTCCACGGTGAGACAATCGACATACTTCTTGTCGCCCCGGCTTATCTTGAACGGGAGTTTTTTGTATGGATTCTCTGTGAGATAGCCGTCAATGACTGCATCGGATATAAACAGCTTGAGGAATTTGTGATAGTCGTAGATGGTGGACTGTATCATTCCTCTGGCATGAAGAAGTTCATTCATCGCTCGGATGTTGGCAATAGTAACGTCCGAGAAGGACTTAATCTTGCCCCACGAGCGGAGGAAACGTGTAAAGACACGGTATCGGTTTTTGGTGCTGTCGGCAACACGACGCTTTAGTGTGCGCTGCTCGCAATAGGTAGGGAAATCCACTTCCTCGGCATGCTCGCCTTGATAGAGTTTGGCGATTGTGTTGAAATCGAAGCTGTCGTCGCTGTAAGATTTGCTCACAATCTGGTCGGCTTTGGTGCAGAGCACAGCAAGACGTTTGTTAAGTTCGTCTTTGTCGGAACGGCGGACTACCTTATTTTTATTGTAGTCCCATTCGTTATGAGCGATTCTTATGCCTGTTGCGAAGTACTTCTGCTTGCGATTCAGACTGAACCTAATTTCCACAGAACCGGGCTTTCCTTCTTCCGTGGCGTGCTTTCTGTCATAAACAATGTTAAATTTCAAAATTGCCATAATGCATAATTTTTTTAAGATGTTTATACTGTATCGGGAATAGGAACACGCATTTGGTAATACATTTTTTGGCATTTGGTAATACATTAGTAATACTTTTGTGTCAAAATTGCATTTGGAATGCGCGGAAAGCCGATATATGCAGGTGTACCCGAACGTTGCGACGTAAAACGTTTTATAAACACGTATATGTATTTAACTCGTTTATAATCAGCAACTTACACGAAGCAAAATACCGATAACGGCTTGATAGATAAGCTGTTATCGGTATTATCAAATATTATGCAAAATGTGCGATTGGTGATTCCGTTGGGGT
>ERZ1034691.79-NODE-79-length-75542-cov-17.463060_pt1 | contig 75542 bp, 67 predicted proteins | sample MGYA00520638_ERZ1034691 | MGnify/ENA primary metagenome ERZ1034691 (study PRJEB33766, sample SAMN09781763) | gut metagenome | biome: gut microbiome | host: Homo sapiens | place: Madagascar | study: EMG produced TPA metagenomics assembly of the PRJNA485056 data set... | reverse complement strand
CTGACGCAAACTGCCTCTCTGTTTGCCGGCTTGAACACAACAGCGTTAGTAAAAATTATTTGTGGGCTTTTCCAATACCTACAATCTTTGAAAATGTTGACCAAACTTTTATAATTGCTTGGCAAACACAATAAAATTTGTTTGTACATTATAATAGTATCAAAATCTACATATCATTATTAGCAATAAATAATATACAATTTTGTATGATATAGTTATACTTTCAAAATATTGCTTAGCGGTTTGTAAAATGTGTATTTTTATTGCAATTGTTTGGTTTTATGTTATAATAATACAAAATATGTTGTTGATAAACGACAAAAAAGAGGAGAGTATATTAAATGAAAAAATTTTTTGCGGTAGTTATTTGTGCTGTTATGATAGTATCTGCTACAGCATGTACAGGCAGTAACAAAGGCGATAATGTTGAAAGCAGTGCAGAAATTGTTAATAGTACAGTATCAAACGATGAGAGTTCGCAGGCAGAGTCTAACAAAGATGATTCTAAAATGTTTGCGAGTATTCAGGAATATCTTGAATATCCAAATACGAAAAAATCTATTGAAACTATGAAAAGCACCCTTTCAACAACTCTTTATGATTTTGATTGTTATGCTGACGGAGATGCACTCATATATGAATATAAGTTTACAAAGCAGATTTCCGATGATAAGCTCGAAAATGTGAAGAATATACTTGATGATACTTTTGAAGATATGGATTCTACTTTATCTGATCTTATGGAAGAACTTTTAGAGTATGTAGATATTGAAAATCCGATTATTTCTGTAAAGTATGTAAATAATGACGGTTCTGTAATCACAGAAAAATCATTTGATAAGTCAATTCTTGAGGAAACAACATCAGATGTTAATTCAAGCGATGAGAAATCGGTATAAGTGAAAAGTTGTCAGCTCACCACCTTTTATGGGTGGTGATTGTTGTTTTATATAACTTTTTATGATAAAATGAAAATATTATAAAACAACAGGGAGTTTTTTATGAAACGATTTTTTGCAATATTCATTTGCATTGCTACAGCATTGATATTTGTTGCCTGCACAAATAATTCTGAAACAAAAAGCAGTAAAACCGAAACTACGCAAATATCCGCACAGAACAGCGGTGATGAAAAAAGTTTTGCGAGCATAGAGGACTATATAAACGCAGAAGAAACCCAAAAGGCTATAGACAGTATGAAAAAATCATATGAGTGTATGTATGATTTTGATTGCTATGCGGAGGATAACAAATTTGTTTACGAGTACAAATATCTTGAAACTGTAGGCGATGAGGCATTGCCGCAGATAAAGAAAGCGTTTGACGAAAAGTTTGAAGAAATGAAATCGACCGTAAAGCCGTTGATGGAGCAGCTTTTAGGCAATGTAAAGGAAGAAAATCCGATTGTGGTATTAAGGTTTTGTAACAGCGACGGTTCTGTAATATCGGAAAAAGAATATGATAAAACCGTTCTTGATGAATCTGTATCCGAAAATTAAAAGCTGCAATATAACTAACAAATTTTATAATAATTTTTAATCATCACCTGTTAGGGGTGGTGATTATTTTTGTATGGAGTTTAAATGGTCTGTTTGAATTTTGAAATAAAGTTAATAATTAGGGTTTAGCTGAGTATTTCGTAAAAATTATAAAAGTTTGGTCAACCTTTGAAAAGGCTTGACCTGAATTTTTAAATTATTTGCCTTAAACACTGTGTTAAACCATAATTTTTCCAACTTTCAATAAATTCCCATTAAAATAAAAATATTTTTGCAACCTTTTTATAATTAAAAAAGTGTTATATACAAAGGTGGTGAAATAATGAATGATTTAAACAACGATGATTTTGTTACAGCTGTCGTAAATGAATATTCCGATACGATTTACAGGGTGGCTTTGAACATAACAAAAAACAGTGCTGACGCATTTGATGTGTGTCAGGAAGTTTTTATAAGATTAATTAAAAACAAACATAAAATCAAAGACCGCAGTCATCTGAAAGCATGGCTTTTGCGTGTTGCCGTAAATTGCGCCAAAAGCTGCAAAACATCGGCATATGTTCGCCATTGCGTACCGCTTGCCGAGGCAAGAGAACAGGGTGTGTCGGATAATACTTTTGATAAAGCAATTTTTCAATTCGTTATGCAATTGCCGCCAAAGTACAGCGTTGCGATTTATTTGTTTTATTATGAAGATTTAAAAATCAGTGAGATTTCAAAAATACTGAATGTAACACAATCAACGGTTAAATCAAGACTTGCACGGGGCAGAAAACAACTTAGAGAAATTATTGAAAGGGAGCAATCATATGACTGATAAAAAAGATTTTAATGCGGAAGTATATAAAAATAATGCGAAAAATATTAAACTTAGCGAAAAGCAGAAAGCTGAATTGATAAAAGTAATGCGTGATACCGAAAAACAATATAAACAAAACAATGTATCGCACAAAGTTTTCAATTTGAAAACAGGAACAGCGGCAGCAATAGCCGCAGTGTTTGCATTTGTTGCAATATATGCAGGATTTTTTAAACCGAATACAGAGCAAAATTCCTCAAATGAAAATATTTTTACAATAACGGCAAACGCCGCCGAAATTGAGGACAAGTCTGAAATAGGTGTATTTTCGTCGGTCAACGGAAGTCAATATTTATTGAAAGATTTTAATAATGATGACACGATTTATCGAAACGCACAGGGAAAAACCGATTATTTTAATGATTTTGAACTTACAAACCTTAAAATCAGCGGAAAAAATATTGAGAGCGTGACATTTAATTCAAAACAAAAAGGAATTTATTTTCTTATAAATTCATATATAAACGATAATGAAAATACGGAAGATGCAGAAGACGGCAATAGTTATAATTATTATAACGGTATAGCCGAAATCGGAGATTTTTCAAATTACGGAAGTCTTGATAATTCACAATATACAAAAGCGGAATTTAAAGAACATTCGGACGGTTTATATGGGGAGTTTTGTGACGGATTTACATTTACGGTAAAAAACCCGAGTGAAAACGAACAGGAGATAAAACTTGATAAAGCGATAAATCTTATGGTTGAAACCGACAGAACAGACAGTGAAATTGACAATTGGGCAGACGAATATTACCGACTTGACAGTGAACTTTTAAGTATGAGAGCGAAAAATCGTATGAGTGATGACGGAGAAATTCAAGTTACAGATGAGGAAAATGCTCTTGAAACAAAGATGGAAAATATAAATAACAGCATACTTTCAAAAATTGTTGACGGGGCAGAGATTGATGTAAGCGTGCAGTTTACTGACGGAAGTGTTCAAAGCGAAAAAATCAGAATTTCTTACAATAACGGCAATTGCGGCGGGGAAGATAATTTCCCGAGTATTACTTTCAGATTGGTGTGAGTTTGGTTTAGCGAATAGTCAAACTAATAAATTTTTAAATTATTTGCCTTAAACACTGTGAAATTCAAAGACGGGACTGTTTCTCACCCAATCACTCGCTAACAGCACCAAAACGCATAGAGTGGTGGGTGACGGTATTTTCTCTTAGCATACCGCCGGCTTTAGGTGGCGTTGCCACATCTCAATCTTACATCTATTCAGTTGTAGTTCCTCATAAAAGGGATTTTATTTTACTGTACAAAATGTATATTTGTCAATGCTTTTTTTAAAAAAATACTGAAATTTGTTGAAAAATTGTTGACATTTACGTATAATGAGTATATACTAATATGATTTAGATTCAGTAAAATCTATTTGGGCGGCTTGGGATAAAAGGAGATATTATTATGCACGATTTCGAGTATGTTCCAAAAGATGAATGGAAACCGATTAGAGATGAACTTTTTGAAATTATCCACAGATTGCAAAACGAAGTAAGAGATGATTTTACTTTTCAATATCATTTTGTGGGCAGCAGCAAACGAAATATGATAACTCGTGACCGAAAATCTAACAAGGGTTTTGACTTTGATGTAAATATTGAAGTGAATGACCCGGACGAAGATTATTCTGCCAAAGAAATACGAAAAATTCTTCATAAAGGTCTTGATAAAGTCACTAATCCCTATGGATATTCGATTTTCGGATATGATTACACCGAAGATTCCACCCGTGTTCTCACCATCAAAGTAAAAGATGGAGCCAACTCTCGTATATTGCATAGTTGTGACTTTTGTATTATATATGAGTGTAGCGATGGATGGCAACAATATATTCGCTATAACAAAAAACAACACAGTTATTCGTGGGAATATCAGCCCAAAGGGTATTATGCTCTACCTAACAAAATTGAGTGGGTTAAAAAACATAAACTGTGGCAACAAGTCAGAGATAATTACATAGATAAGAAGAATACAAACACTGATGATAATAAAAAGTCCAGATCAATTTTTGCTGAAACAATTCATCAAGTCTGTCAGCAAAATGGATATTATCGATAACAAAAGCGGAGAATAAGTTATTATGTATTGTAAAAATTGTGGTAGAACTGTAGATGATACTTCATCATATTGTAATAACTGCGGAGCACGGATTGATAATAAGCCAAATGCCGATGTTTCTGAAGATAATTCAAATTTGGGATTCGCTATCTTTGGATTTTTTATTCCGATTGTAGGTTTAATCCTCTTTCTCATATACGAAGAAAAGAAACCCAAACGAGCTAAGTCAGCAATCAAAGGTGCCTTGATTGGCTTTATTACTAAAATCGTTTTAGCTATCATTCTTGTAATTCTGTATGTCGTTTTTGCTGCTTCGCTTTTTAATAATATATCAAATGATATTGAATCTAATATACCTGCAATTGGTGATGTGTTTAGTGAAGAAACGACAGATAAAATTTTAGAAAAAGATGTTGACGTTTCTTTTGGAGAATTCAAAGTAACTAATAATGGATACTATTCCGAAACCTCACTTGATATTACAGTAAAAAACAAAGCTGAAGAACAGTGCACCTATTACATAACAATTGAAGCAGTCGATGCAAACGGTGCAAGAATTGACACAGATATGATTTACGCTGATAGATTAGGTGCCGGACAAGAGATATATTTGAAAGCTTTTGAATACGTAGATCAAGAAAAATTAAATCAATTCAAAAACGCAACCTTCAAGGTTTTAGAAATAAACAAATATGATTATTAATTTTTTCAAGAGAGGTGCTATATGAGAAAACATTTTTTTGATTTCGAGGACGGAGATTTTGCTAATTCTATCTCTGACAATATGGCAATAGATTCTGACGGAGATTTATTGATGAGGATTGGAGATAATATGGCAATGGATATGGATTCAGGAGAATTACATATTATATCCGGTTTGTCTAACGATGAAGATGATGATTAAAATAACGACAGCAGTGAGATATTAATCTTACTGCCATATAACGAATGATTTTTCTTGTTGCTATCGCATTTAAGGCTTTCGCCGTTTTGTTCAAGCCGCCAAGCAGCAGGCTGTTTGGCTACAGAAAAATTGCGTAAGCTAAAAGTATTGTGGGCTTTCCCCACACCCACAACCTTTGAAAAGGTTGACCAAACTTTTATAATTGTTTGGCAGGAATTTTGATGCTTTTCAAAATCTGTAATTTAATAAACATACAAAAAAGACCGCTATCATCAAAATAGCGGTCTTTAAATATTCGATTATCAATATGACTGTATTACAGAGAGCATTTTTTCAGGTGTTATTTGTGTATATTTCATTCCGTCAAACACAAGGTCATTGCCGTCAAAGGTATAATCATATGTGTCTGTCTGCTCGCCGTCCATATCATAAACGGCTGTCACCTTATTGAGTTTTGTATTGTATGTGAAATATGTAAATGTTGTGCCGTAGGAGTTGCAGTACATTCTGCCGTCCTCGCCAAAGTAATAGTAAAGTCCTGTTCCGTTGTCCCATGCGCCTACAAGTTTTTCGTCTATCTGCGGATTTTCCGGTGCGCTTGGAACAAAGGTCGGATTATCCACCTTTTCAAGCACTGAATCTTCACCGTTATTTGTAATTGTAATTTTTTTGCCGTCCTCGGCAACTGTATATGAATACTCGCCGTTAATGCCGAACATAAGCTGACATTTAAAGGCTTCTTCGCCTGTATTTTCGTCGGTGCCGACCGAATATTTGCCGCAATATCCCATATTTCCCACAATAATCGATGCTCCGCCTTTACCGTTAAACAAAAAAGTAAAACTTTCAAGTTTAGAGCCTGCGCCTTCCGCTATTCTCCAAAATCCGGCAAATGGGTCTGCCGGATTTTCCAGCGGTGCATGCAGAGCATCAAGGCTGAAATTCACTTCTTCGGGTGCGGTTGTCTGTGCCTGTGTCGCTTGAGTTTCTGTCGGTGTACTGCTGCTCGATTCGGCATTTGTGCCGTTTGAACAACCGGCCGCAGTTACGACAAGCATTGAACATACAAGTGTGGTTATAATCGACTTAGTAAAAATTTTTTTCATTGCAAAATTACTCCAAATTTAATTTTGAGGCGGTTTTTCCTCAACATATTAATTTTATTATTATCTGCTGTAAAAGTCAATATCGTTGCAATAATTTATGCACACCGTTGTGTCAGCGGTATCTGATTTGTGCGGTTTTCTCCGAAAAGCCTCCGAGTTTTGTATAAACCTTTGCTTCAACATCAACGGGCACTTCATAAATAATAATGCATACGGCTTTTTCGTTATCTTCGCTGTTTTCTTTACTGCGGCAGTAAGTTATGTGGGGGCTTGTATATCTTTCGGAGTAGTACATATTTGTACATACCACGGTATCGTCTTTGTTGTCTAACTCTACCGCACATAAGTATAACGAATATTTTTTAAAAAATTCGTCGTTATATCTGTTGTCAACATTAATTACATCACCCATAGGCATAACTTTGCTGTATATCTCATTTAAATAGTTTAAGCTGTCATATGTATCTTTGGTACTGCGTATTCCCATTAATGTACCGGAAACCGTATCTGTAAGGTTTATTATTTCGTCTATTGCGTTGCCCTTTAAGTCGTCGGAGTACACATATTCGTCAATAGCGTCAGCATATACTGTGTTGATTGGGTCTTTATAATAAAAGTTACTTTCATCGTTTGTTTTGTCGCTATAACCCGAAGTTGATATATAAATATACCGTGGAGTAAATTCAAAACTTCTTAAACAAATGATATTGCACACCAAAAGCACTGTAATAGGCACAAGGCACATAGCAAGCCGTATAAATATATTGCAATTTAAAAACTTTACCGCATATATAATGAAAGCGACGCTTAAAGCAATCAAAAACCACAGCAGTACGGGGACGCAAAAGCTGTATACAATAAATTCGCCGACTATCAGAACAGCCTCCGTAATGATTATTGCTTTCATATTAGTTATTGTGAGCGAGTGATAAATATATCTGTATGCCGAAAAAATGCCTGCGCCCAGAACAAGTATAAACAGTTCCATAAAAAAAGGCATAGCTTTTGCATACATTTCTTCTTGGAAAAATATTCTTGTTGCAAAGAGTATCGTGTTTTCCGCAATTAACACGATAAACAGAAATAAAGCCGTGTTGTCCAAAACAGAGTGTTTTTTGTATTTTCTTTCTTTTTCTGCCTCTTTTTCTGCCTGTTGTTCCCGTAACTGCACGGCATCATCGTTTTCCGTGTTTTCTTCACCGTAAAATTTAAATTCGTTCATATTATTCCTATATTCCTTATTTTTGATATATTTAGAATTTTCTGCCTGTTATTATAATAAGAAACAAAATTGTTTGTCAATACTTTTTGTTTGGTTATCAGGATTTGCCTAAGAGTGGGTTTCGTTAAATAATAAGGTTTTGTTCCGAAAGTTTGGTCAACCTTTAATAAAAATCCAAAAAATCATACAAAAAGTCCTGCAAAGCATTAAAGCCTTACAGGACTGATTATAATATACAATTTTAAATATAACTTATGCGGCGGAAGATACGATTCTTTTGCCTTTCCAAGTGCCTCTCTGCCAACGGATAAACACAATAATTCCTCTGAATATTTCATCGCACGCCATACTTATCCATACGCCTGCAAGTCCCATACCCATTACAATTCCGAGCACATACGCAAGCAGTACGCTTATGCCCCACATTGAGAAGATTGCAAGTATTGTCGGGAATTTTACATCACCTGCGGCTTTCATGGAGTTAATGATTACAATGTTTGTTGTTCTGCCTATTTCAAGGAAAATCGAAATGAACATCATATTTGAAGCAAGCTCGACAACTGCCATATCGTCTGAAAATGCTTTGAAAGTATATCCCGATATAAGCCAGTTAATAACGGCAATGGAAATCGAAACTATCATACCGATTCTTAGCGTTTTCATAACTCTTTTATATGCAAAGTCGTAGTCGTTTGCGCCAACGCTGTGTCCTACAATTATCTGCGTTGCAATGGCAGCGGAATAAGCAAACATATATGTAAAAGTACACATCATATTTGCGTAAATTCGTGCGTTAATTGCGACCATTCCCATTGTGTTGATAAGTGCCTGCAGCACAAGCTGTGAAAAGTTATAGCTTATGTTTTCGCCTGCGGTCGGGATTCCGAGTTTTAACAATTCTTTAAGAATATTTATAGGGAACGGGCGGAGGTATTTAATACCGAGTCTGCCTTGAATAACCTTATAGAAGTAAATAATTGCGGTTACAAGTGCAAAAATACGGCTTAAGCATGTAGAAATCGCAACACCTTCTGTGCCAAGGTCAAGAAAAGAAAGCGGGCCGTAAAGGAAACAGTAGTTACCCACGATATTTACAATATTCATACCGAGGGATACAAACATTCCGAATCCCGTTTTGCCGTGGCTCATAAATATTGATGAAAAAGCATTGAAGACCGCCTGTGTAAATATTGTACCGCCGACTATTTTCATATACATATTGGCGTTAGGTATCATTTCGGCAGGTACCTGCATAATAATAAGTAGGGGTTCGCTGAACAAAAATACAATAAGACTTATTACCACGCTTAGCGCAAGATTAAATGAAATTGCAACCGTGTAGATTTTATTCATTTTTTCAAATTGCTTTGCGCCGAGGTATTGGCTTACAATAACGCCCGTTGCACTCGATATAATGTTGAACGCAAGGTTTAAAAATCCGAGAATAGAGTTTGCATTGCCTATTGCGCCGACTGCAATGTCATTGTAGTTTGACAGCATAATAGTGTCAATGTAGCCGAGCGAAAGTCCGAGCAGTGACTGAAAAAATATCGGCAGTGCAAGGCTGAATACCGTTCGTTTTAAAGGATCGACAGGTTTTTTTTGAATTTTGGCAGGAGCATCAGCCATAAAAAACACTTCCTTTACAAGATGTATGTTGACTTTATATTTTTATATTGTATAATAAGGTCAGAAAATAAACCTTATATTGTTTATAATTGTTTTTAAGATTTTATATTATGAAAGGATAAATAAAATGAAAATTTGCGTATTCGGTGCTTCAAGTGAGCAGATAGATAAAATCTATATAGATACCGCCGAAAGTCTGGGCAGAGCGATTGCAAACCGTGGCGACGCCGTAATTTACGGCGCAGGAAAATACGGTGTAATGGGTGCGACCGCAAGGGGCGTAACCTCTGAAAAAGGTGAACTTATAGGTGTAGCGCCTGAATTTTTCAAGAAAGACAATGTTCTTTACGACAAGTGCACAGAACTTGTTTTTACGGACACAATGCGTGAGCGTAAGGGTATAATGGAAGACCGTGCGGACGCTTTTGTAATTTGCGCAGGCGGTATCGGCACTTTTGAAGAATTTTTTGAAGTGCTTACTCTCAAACAGCTTAGTCAGCACAGAAAGCCGATTGTTATGTACAATGTAAACGGATATTACGATTCACTCATAAATATGATGAAAAAGTCCGTATCAGAGGACTTTATGAGTGACGATTGTCTTAAACTCTTTACCGTAGCAAATACCGAACAAGAGGTTTTTGAGCAGATAGACAACTATAAAGAATATACCTATGATAAGTACGGCTTTTTAAGGGACGGTGACAACAATGGCTGACAGATGCGACCAATGCACATATTTTGTTGAAGACGATGAGTACGGTGATTACTGTTCGCTTAGTCTTGATGAAGACGAAATGGAAAAGTTTTTGACAGGCAATACCGAACAATGCCATTATTTCAGGCTCTATGACGAGTACAAAATCGTGCAGAAACAAAATTAAATCTTCTTTATCCCAAAGATATAATGTGAATATAAAATTCACATTGATTAAAGATTTGTAATATTTATTTAAAATCTCAGAAAAATTCAATTTTTGTTCTTTTTTATATCTTATCAAAAAAACTTCCTTTTTACAAGGAGGTCTTTTTGTTTTTATTGTCATTTATAAACAGATAGAATAATAAAAAGATATAATCCATAAAAATATAAACTATTCAAAATACCAAACTTTTGCTGTTTTGTTAGTGCAACTATACAAAAGTTAATCTAATATTGATAAGTCCGTTGAAATAGTGTGCCAAAAGTATTAAAATAATATAGTAGTTTATAGAAAAAATGTAGTAGTGTTTATAAATATTAAAGTAGGTATGGAAAACTACGGACGAAAATTGACGGATTACTCGCTTATCTTGACGAGCTGTTCGGTGAAGATAATATGAACGAATGTAAAGACTGATTAAATATGCTCAAAAAGCTTGTATAATCTACAAAATTAGTGCTAACTTTGTTTGCTTTTTAGTTGATTGATTGACATTGTTCATTTTTGCTGATAAACTATATATGTTGACTTTTGTTACGCTAAAATAAAATTATAAGGAGTGTCTAAAATGGTGGATTTTAGTAAGTATTACAAATCTTACAAATATATGCAGGATATGCTAAAATCGGATTTTACTCACAATTATATAGAAGAGGCTCTCAAAGACGGGGACGAGGGCAAAGATTCTATATTCGGTAAAACTAATGAAAAAGTAATTGATATGGATTGGGTTATCGCAATCGAAGAAACCCTGCCGTATATTCAAAAAGCAATTGACGAACAGGAGAGTTTTGCTGTTTACGAAAATCGTGTGCTTTTGACCCTTATTCATAAGGCGCTTATGTTTGTTGATGACAAATATTCAAAAATGAAAGATGTGCCTAACGATTCTTACAATAATATAACAATGAACCGTCACCTTGAGCTTAATCAGCAAAAGCTTGATTTCAGCGTTAATTATGTAAACGAAAACCACGAATCACTTGCAGAAGACCTTGATGTAGAGGATGTTGAGTCGCTTTCCGATTTTGACCGTATCCGCAGAATTCGCCAGGGACTTAACGAGTGTCTTGCAACTCCGCTTATGAAAGAGATTGCAAAAGAACCGCAGGTAAAACCGCCGCTCACACAGACTAACCTGCTCAAGGAAAACCCTAACTTTAAAAAGGCGGTTGAGCTTTGGAACTTCCTCGATACATATAAAAAGCAGGGCTTTGAGATTGTCGGCGAGGAATACAACGGCAAAATGTCTGACGAGAACAAGGAAGATGTTTACCTTGCTATGGAATTTCAGCATTTTATGATGTCGATTACCACTAACCCAGCACTTAGAAAAATGCTGCAGGAAAAGTACGAAGAAGAAAATGCCCTTGCCAAAGGAGAGGCTGACCGCCCCGAAAAGGTAAAGGAAATCCGTGAGCGTGAAAAGCAGATACTTGACCTCAATTCGGAAATTAAAAGTTTGAAAATCACACTCGACCAAAAAGAACAGCAGATACTCACTCTAAAGGGTCAAATTTCCGCTTTACAGGACGAGCTTGACAATACAAAGAACGAGCTTAAGGAAACAAAGTTAAAGTTACTTGAGGCGCAAAAAGAAATCGAAAGACTTAAAGAAGAAACTGAAAAACTTACTGCGGAGATTACGGAACTTAAAGAAACTCTTGAAAACGAAAGAGAAAGTCACGCAAAGCAGGTAGAGCAGATGAATGCCGACTTTGCCGAGAAAACAAGAATTGCAGAGGGAAATTTTGCAAATCAGCTCAGCGCAAAGCAAAAGGAATTTGACGACGCACAGACCGCTCACAACGAATATGTAACAAAGCTCAACACAGATAATGCAAATAAGATTGCCGAGTTAAATACTAACCACAGCAACGAGGTTTCACAGCTTAAGAGCAATTATGAAAACAGAATTGATACTATTAATAAAGAAAACGCAACCGCAACAGCTAATTTGAAATCCGATTACGAGGGACAGCTTACTTCCATGAAAGCGGATTACACCTCGCAGATTAAGAATTACGAAAAGCAGATTGCCGATATTAATGCGGAAAACGCTAAGAATGTAAAAGAACTTAACGATAACCATGCCAAAGAAATCAAGACCATTACCAAAGAATCCGAAAAGCGAATGGCTGATTTTGAAAAAGAAACCACCAAGAAGATGAACGATACTATAGCTGATGTTAAAAAGAAAGCTAAAGACGAAGTTCGTCAGGCTGAAAAAACAGCAAAAGAAAAAATTGCAGAGGCAAAGGGCGAAAATAAGCTCTTTAAGAAGAAAAAAGAGGTATTCGAGGCGGCTTATGCGGCAGGTTCGGTAGGACTTATGGCAATGCTTGCCGAAAAGTACGCAGGCGAGGGCCGCACAGATTTTGCCGATCACCTTGTGTCAGCCACAGCGGCAATCAGAGCAATTATGATTGCGCCCACACCAAAGGGCCTCACACTTACAATGTATACCCATGGCTCGGCTAAGTTGTTAAAGCTTTATGCAGGCGTTACAAGATACGATGTAGCCATTGCCGATACGGTTTCGTCATTCGGCGGAGTTGAGGGACAGCCTGTATTTATCAGCTTTGCAGGTGTTGAGGGCGAGGTAGCAAACGAAATTGCAGCCAAAATCAAAGAAACAGCTGATTGCAAAGTAACTGTTTCTCAAAACAGAAGAATACAGTCAACGGGAATTATCGGCATATATTTCTGCGGAGAATAAGCAGGTATGCTATGAATAAGTCGGCACAGCCCGACGAAGATGTCGATTGGTCGCAGGCAACTCCCGGTGTTGATTACCTTTGCTTTGACCTTTATATGAGAATGCAGAATCCGAGAAAAATTTACATTACTAAAGATTCCGTTCTCACTCCGAGGCAAGACTTGATCTTTCAGGAGGTCAATTTAAACTGAATTTTAATCTTGACGGAGAGCTTGCATAATTTTAAAGGCAGGTGAAGCGTATGAAAGCAGAAAAGCTGATTCTGGACTTTTTAATTAAGAAAGCCGAAAACCTTAAGGTTGACAAGAAAAAGCTTTTTACTTCATATGCTTCACTTTTTCTTGTTTCAGCGGTACTTGTAACCGCTACAGTCCTACCAAAAAAGCGATAGCTTTTTAAACTGTCACCTTAAATCGTATAAAAACGCTTTTATCTCTCTCTTTAAATAAAATATGAAAAGGACAGCAGATTTTTTCGACTGCTGTCCTATTTCATTTGTTGTGTAATTGTCGGATAGTAAACATTTTTTATTTTGCTGTTTGGGGGCAAATTAAAAATATCTGATTAATGAAATAACTTTACCCAGAATAGCGACTTCATCAGCTATAATCGGTTCAAAATCGTCATTTTCAGGCTGTAATCTGAAATGACCGTTTTCCTTATAAAATCGTTTAACCGTTGCCTCGTCGCCGATAAGGGCAACTACTATTTCGCCGTTGGACGCAACAGGTGTGCGGTTTACAATTACAATGTCACCGTCAAAAATACCTGCTTTTATCATACTTTCACCTTTTACATGCAGTGCAAAAAGTTCTCTGCCACGGCTAAGACTTTCGGGAATAGGTATGTATGTTTCGATTTCTTCAACGGCAAGGATAGGATAACCTGCCGCAACACTGCCCACAAGAGGGACATTTACACTGCGTTCTTCACCTGCGATGCGTATGCAGCGGTTTAAACCGTGCTCACGCTCAATAAGTCCTTTTTCTTCGAGTGCGCTTAGGTGATGATGAACCGTTGAAGTCGATTTTAACCCCGTAGCCTCGCATATTTCACGCACAGACGGAGTTCTGCCTTCATCCGCACACTGTTTTAAAAAATTAAATATAGCCTGCTGGCTCTTGCTTAATGGTTTCATAGTAACCTCACAAATTGCAAAAGTGCCGATTTGTAACAAACTATTTACGGCCTATAATATTATAACATATTTTCTCTGAAAAATCAAACATTTGTTTTATGTTTTGAAAAATATTTTTTTCAATAGGTTTTCATATTGACTTCACATGATTTTCAAATAAATATAGTTTAATATAACTGTACTCAAAAGGCGGAACCGCAACCGCCGAGTATATTGTTCTACCCTCCTCAATACGGGCACTCGGCCCGTAATTGTACCCCTCATTTTTTTAAGAACAGGAAAGCACCGTGTAATCATCATCAGCACGGTGCTTTTCAATTTGCGATTGACATTAAAAATATAAGAACAAAGTGTATTTTATAAAAAACGCTTTTAATTGTTTGTGCAAAATTTCCAAAAACGCTATTTATCTTTTTGCAATTTAACAAATACAAAATTGTTTATAACACAGTTCAGATAAAAAATTAAGCTTTATAAAGCTCTCCGCCAAATCATAATTTATCAATTCAAAAAGCAAACATATTAAAGGAGGTTGTCGACTTAAAAGCCGAACAACCTCCTTCTTATACAAACAAATATTTAATTTTTATCAAACATTATGACTTAAGAAATTTAATATCGTCATCAATACTGTTGACAAAATCAGTTGCTTTCTTTATGTAAATACATGTCTTTGTATTTTCTTCTGTTTTCATAGCATTGATTAAAGAACAGTTTTGCATTACTGTATTGACGGCAAGATAAAGAGTACAGTATTTAACCTGCTCTTCTCCGTCCTTTTTCTCCTGTGTAAACAAATGTTTTCTGATGTTAAAGCAACAATTATCGGTAAAAATAAATTTGTGTGTTAATACCTGATCTCTGTTTTGCCAGCTGTTTAAGTTATTAAAATCCACATTATTAAATGTACAACCCGAAAAAGTTAATGTTACATTTTCAACATCTGTTCTCGGAATATAAAGATAAGTATAATTTCCTACCGTTTCCTCGCTGTCATTTGAAATTTTAACATCATACTCAAATTTATTTACCTGGCAATTCACAAAATTAACAGTTGTATTACTTGATGCACAACTTATAATTTCTTGGCACTTACAGTGATCACCACTGTTATGCTCATCTTTATTTTTACCGATATTAAATTTACAATCTTTCACATCGATTTTGCCGAATATATTTTTCACAGTGTTATTGCCAAAAGCAAGAACACCGCCGCCGTCGTATGTGTCGTTGTAAACATTCCAAGTACAGCCCTGAATATTTATATGCTTAATTTTTTCTTTACAAAGATCAGTATCGTTCGGCAATGTATTACTCCAAATTGTTACCATATCTGATCTGTGATTTCTTGTAAATACACAATTTGATAAACCTACATAATCAATGTCGCCTTTTAAGAACAGCAACGCAGTAGATGATTCTTCTTCTTTATCTCCTACCTGCTTTAAACTGCCGTATAAAGTTTTGTTAGTAAAAGAACAATTGCTTAATTTCACATAATCGGCAACTGCCTTAAAGTCAAAAAATACAGCGCCTGCTCTGATTTCGTTATTACTTCCATCAGTCGGCTGTGCCTCTGACAAATCAGGTGTTACGATAACATCACATTTATCCCATGTATGATATCTTCCGACAGAAACACCGTCAACTAAAGAATTTGTAATTTTGACAGCGCACGGCACAGATTTATAAGTAATATCATTTACCGTAGTTTCAGTAAATCCGCAATTTTTAGTATTCCAATTAAAAGTGATATTATTAATGTATGTATTACCTGCAAAACAAATAATATACGGATTAATATTATTCGTTTTCTTCAACGCTTCGTCTGACAATTCAATTGTGGTAACTTTATTGTTTGCTTTAAAAAATTTGCCTCTCCAGATTACTCTGTCCTTTATATACAAAGCACTCTTAAGAGAGTATGTTTTTAAACCGAATAACAGTTTTATATTATTACTGCCGATTGCATTAAAAAATTCACTTAGTAAAGAACCGTTGTTATTGCTTGCGGCATTGAAATCAGGGTGGCGTAATTCGTTGTTTTCGGCATCTACAACGCCGAAACATTCGATAGGAATTCCTGCTTTTGCCTGATCTTTAGTAAAAACCGGAACCGCATAATAATTTTCGCTGATCTTAATTCCAAATGTTTTCTTATCCTTTGAAACAGAATAAGTAAAACCGTAACCGTCATCTTTATTAAAATAACCCGAAGTGGTTACAGTATCTCCCTCGTTAAAATTTTCTGCATTATTAATCATTTCTAAGAAAGTAAAGTTTGAATCCATAAAAATCTCCTTTATTTTATATTATTTTGAAAAGCTTTTCGCCTACACTGTAAAAACTCCGAAAATTGCACAAATTAGCACAATTTTTATTTAAGCTTTTTAAGTGCAAAAGAACTTTTGTATTAACGCACAAATATTCGCATTAATTTTTGTTCGTTTTATAAAATAAATGAGAACAGAATAAACTTTTATAATTTCTCGGCAGAGCATTTTATTGACTGTAAATACAACACAAAACAACAGGCAGATGTACTATTACACCTGCCTGTTGTTTATAGATTAATTATTGCAAATAATTATATTATTTTGTCAAAACCTCAACGATTTCGCTGATATACATTTTATGGAAGTCGTTGTCGTACCACTTATCTACAGCGTCGTTATCAACAATGCTTTCGCCGTTCAAAAATTGTGCGTACATCTTTTTACATACAAGTACAAGTTTAGCCTCTGCAAAGTATGGAATACCGTCCTCTGTAAAAGCAGGTGTAAGACCTGTTTCGGCAACTTTGTCAATATCTCTGCCGCTCTTTGAACCGCAAAGCTTGAGTGCGTCACGGTATTTTTCGTCAAAAAAGCTCATTGTGTAGTAACCGTTATTCTCAATAAATTCAAATGTATATCTCTGCGGACGAATAAATGTAAACGCAACAGGCTTGCCCCACATAATGCCTGCGCCGCCCCAGCTGATTGTCATTGTGTTAAATTTATCGGAATTTCCGCTTGTTACAAGTGCCCAATCCTTGCCGATAAGGTCAAAAACGCTTTCGTTGATGTCTGACGGATTAATTTTCTTAAAATCTGACATAAATATCCTCCTTAAATTCTGCTCTTGCTTTAAAATAGATGAGAGCAGGTTTTTATTTTATTATTTTGTGCCTGTAGAGCCGAAACCGCCCTCGCCACGCTCTGTATCGGAAAGTTCGCTGACTTCTGTAACGGTTGGGACGATTACAGGTGCAATCACCATTTGTGCCACTCTTTCAAACGGCTCGACGGTGTAAGGTTTATCCGAAACATTGCAAAGACCGACGCAGATTTCGCCCCTGTAGTCGCTGTCAATCACGCCAACGCCGTTGGCAAGGCAGATTCCGTGCTTGATGCCGAGTCCGCTCCTGGCGTAAACAAATGCGGCAACCGACGGGTTGGGCAACTCGATTGCTATACCCGTGGGAATAACCGCAATCTTCTGCGGCTCAACGGTGATTTTTTCGGTAATGCAGGCATATAAATCCATACCGGCGGCACCGCTTGTTGCGATTTTGGGAATTTTTGCGTTATCTTTTACTTTTTTTATCTTTAAATCCATAACTGTCCTTTCAAATTAAGTTGCATTTGTAATCTTGTTTTGCAGGATTTTTTTAAATTCCTTGCAAAAGAAAAATTTACTGAATTTTAATAATGTTTTATTAGAATATTAAAAACCTGTAATTTTTGTAACAAGGCATTAATTTAATTCTTTTAAACAATTTAAACAGAGTTATTAACATTAACATTGTTTTAACAATGCTATTTAACACCCCTTAGATATAAACCTCTTGTTGATTTGACTTTTAACATCGGATTTTGCGTAAATTCGCATATACTTTCCACATTTTCAACATAGTTTTCAACAGTTAAACGAAGTGAATAAAAAGATGTTGAAAGTGTTGAAAACTCATTTCGGGGTATATAAAGGGGTACACAGTTCAGCACTTCGGTACAAATTCCGTCACATTTCAGCGGGAATTTCTCACCCTTTCTGTCCGTCATTTTTGAGTTGTTTTTGCAAGTTTTGCAAGAAATGTTTTCGCTCTTTGCAGGGCAGTTTACCGTAAGCATAAGAGGAAGATATCCGTAGGTGATAATGCCCCTCTTGATTGTGCCGCCCAGACGGTTTATTCGCTCGAAAGTAAGTTCAAAACTGAGTTCAACATCCTCAAGTCCGTATTCCTCCGCCCAGAGCAGGTCATATGTGTTTACAAGGTTAAGTCCGAAACTTCCGTGCACACGCATATTTTCGCTTTTTGCCATATAAACGGCGGCAAGATTTCCGCAGAGTGCGTCATTTACACCAAGCTGTTTTACCTCGCTTAGCCTTTTTGCTATTCTTTCTTCGTTTTTAAAAAGTCCTCTCGGAATTTCCACACCTATATTGCAGCCGTCAGCCATAAACGATTTCAGTTTTTCGTTATCGGTATAAATAGGAACATAAATAAGTTCGCAGGCTTTGAAAGCGGGTGAAAACTTTGCGGTAGTCATTCTTGCCCTTATTCCGTTGCCTTTTGGCACACAGGAAGTGTCGGGTGCTGTAATTTCAATATCATTTATTTTGTAGTTATGCCGCTTTGCCCTTAAATCGTCAAGTTGAGCAAGTGCCTCTCTGCGCATCGCATTCAAAACAGAAAGCGGTAACGAGAGGCTGTCCTCTGTATTTATACTCAAGCTTTCAAAAAAATATGCCGTTGAGCCTGTCTTTTTAAGCTGGGTTTCGCATTTTGTCTTGTCAAGCGCAACCTTCTCTGCTTTTTGACAGACAAAGTCGGAAGTAACTTTTATATTATGTGTTCCGTCCGTGATTTCAAGGGTCGGATTTTCGCCGATTTTCGCCGTGAATGTACCGTTTATTGCAATATCGGAAAGCTCGTCCTTGTAGCTTTGACGGATTTTTGAAAAAAGTTTTTCGTCTGCCGATACAACATCGTTTTTTCTGCGGTATCCGAACATTTCATAGCCTGTTTTGCCTGTATAATAACCGTCGGTAAATCCTGTTCGTGAAAAAACATTTTTCAAAATTTCTGCCGTATCGTCGCTTATAAATCCGTTGTCACGCTGTTCTTTGCAGGCACGCACGGCGGCAGACACATACTCGGGGCGTTTCATTCTTCCCTCAATTTTAGCAGAGGCTACACCCATTTCCTGCAGCTGCGTAATATATGGTATAATGCTGTTGTCTTTAAGGCTTAGTGCGTGACCGTCCTTAACCTTTCCTACCGAAAACGGCAGACGGCACGGCTGGGCGCAAGCACCTCGGTTTCCGCTCCTTGAGCCGAGCATTGCGCTGAAGTAGCATTGTCCCGAAACGCACATACAAAGCGCACCGTGCACAAATACTTCGAGTTCAACGGGAATTTTGGTGGCTTTTTCAAGTTCTTTTTTGCTCATTTCCCTTGAAACCACAACCCGTTCAAAGCCCATTTCATAAAGAGCCTTTACACCGAGATACGAGTGAACGCTCATTTGTGTGGATGCGTGCAGGTGCATTGACGGCACAAGCTGACGGGCAAGGCGTGCGACACCCATATTCTGTACAATAAGTGCGTCAACATCTGCTCTTGCGGCAATCAGCACAGCCTCTTTAAGCCTTTGCATTTCATCGTCAAAAACAATTGTGTTTAAGGTGACATACACCTTTACCGAATGAATATGGCAGTAACGAACCGCCTCTTTAAGCTCGTTTTCGTCAAAATTATGCGCAGAAGAACGGGCGGAAAATTCCTTTTCGCCCAGATAAACAGCGTCTGCTCCGCTTCGTACAGCAGCAATAACACTGTCCATACTGCCTGCAGGCGCAAGAATTTCAATTTTATTTTCCATAACCATTATTGTAATCAATCAAATAATTAATCAAAAAGCGAGATCTGCTGTTGGCGCATTTTGCGGATGATTTCATCGCTTTCCTCATCATCTTCGCCCTCGTTTTCCTCTGCCTGCGCAGAATTAACCGCCTTTTGCAGAGCGTTTCTCAATTGTTCGTTTTCCTTTTCAAGTCTTTTATATTTGCGGGTAAGTGCAGTGTTTTCGTTAATAACCTCTGCAAGTCGGGTTTTGTACTCCGAACACTGCTTATTAAGGTCATTTGTTTGACGAATAATCTTATCTGCCTTTGAAATGCACTCTTTTTTATTGCGCAAAGCTTTGTTGCGGTCATCGCAAAAATTAAGTGCCGCCAATATAGCGCAATCTCTTGTGTCAAGGTGATTTGTTGATGTTACAATTTTCTTGATTTGTGCTATAACATCATCGGCAACGCCTTGCACATATTTTTCGTCATCTGCAGTAATCAGCGCATAGCTCCTGCCCTCAATCTGCACGCTGACTTTTCTTTTAGTATTCATTACAGCACCTCTCCATATTCAGACTCTGCCTGCAAAATAACAGAGTTTTTTACAATAAATTATAATCCACACTAAATTATAATATAAAAAGATGCGTTATTAAAGAATTATGTTAAAGTTGTAATCTAATTTTGACATAATTATCCTTATATGTCGGTTTTTTGTTGTTTTTTGTCAATTATATTGTAAACTGCTAACTCTTGTGTTAATATATAATATGTGCGACAAAACGGTAGTGTTTTGTCGATTTCGCATTGTTTTACTAATGATAATATTGTTTTTTTTGATAGTAATTAATAACAGTTTATTAATATTACATATCAAAAAGGCTTTTGCGGAATATTATTTTACAGGGAAGTGATTATATGCCGGTTCCTTTTGATTCACAAAAAATTTACTATCGTACACCTTTCGGTGCGGTAGAAGAGGGAACGACCATACATTTAAGAATACTTTTGCCAAGAGATCTCCACACTCAGAGAGCGGATTTGGCAGTAAAGTATGACTACGATTACAACTGGGAATACTTCGGCTTTTTCTGGTGCGGCACATTTGATGACGCTACCGAAATCTGGGAGGCTGACTTTACTCCTAACAAAATCGGTCTGTACTGGTATGGCTTTAAACTTCAAACAAAATACGGTATCAGATATATTGTACCGTCTGATCCGTATAATATCAGCACCATAGAAACTTCACCGGGCAGAAGTTGGCAGCTTACCTGCTACAAAAAGGGCTTTACTACACCAAAGTGGCCTGTTGGCGGTGTAATGTATCAGATTTTGCCTGACAGATTTAATTTTAGCGGCGAAGAAAAGAACCTTCCCCGTACAGATTTTCAGCGCAATACAGATTGGTATGCACTCCCACAGTGGTGGCCTAACGAGAACGGCGAAATTACAAACAGCGATTTCTTTATGGGTGACCTTAAGGGAATTACACAAAAGCTCGATTACCTTGAGGAATTGGGCGTAAGCTGTATTTATCTTAATCCTATCGGTGAGGCATACTCAAACCACCGTTACGATACAGGCGACTATTCAAAGGTTGACCCTATCCTCGGTACAAACGAGGATTTCATAAATCTTTGTGCAGAGGCTAAAAAGAGAGGAATCCATGTAATTAACGACGGTGTTTACTCTCATACAGGTTCTGACAGTAAGTATTTTAACAGAAACGGCAGATACGGCGAGCATACAGGCGCTTACAGAGATCAAAATTCTCCGTATTACAGCTGGTATAAGTTTAACAATTGGCCGAATGATTACCACTCATGGTGGGGATTTTACACCTTGCCGGAGGTAAACGAAACCGACCCGAAGTTCAATGAATATATCAACGGCAAAGACGGTATCGTAAGAACATATATGCGTTACGGAAATTCGGGCTGGCGTCTTGATGTTGCCGATGAACTTCCCGACGAGTTTATGGAAAACCTGCGTAAAGCGGTAAAGGAAGAAGATCCCGAGGGCTTTATTGTAGGCGAAGTATGGGAAGATGCAAGTAACAAGGAAAGCTACGGCGCAAGAAGAAAATTCTTGCTCGGCGAAGAGCTTGACTCGGTTATGAACTATGTTTTCAGAAACGCAATCCTTGATTTTTGCCGTGGCGCAGACGCAAAATATGTTATGAATCAGATTATGAGCGTTATAGAGAACTATCCTCGTCCGGTTCTCCGTGTTCTTATGAACTCGCTTTCAACTCACGATACAGAGCGTGCGCTTACAGTTATTGCAGGCGAGCCGCTCAACGGCAGAGATCGTCAGTGGCAGGCAAATCAAAAGTTAAGCTACGACCAGCGTAAGCGTGGTACAGCACTTTTAAAGCTTGCCGTAGGTATGCAGTATACTTTACCGGGTTTCCCGTGCGTATATTACGGTGATGAGGCAGGTCTTGAGGGCTATCGTGACCCGTTCAACCGTTGCTGTTATCCGTGGGGCAGAGAGGATAAGGAACTTATCGAGTGGCATAAGGCTCTCGGTAATTTAAGAAAGTCCTGCTCACCGCTTTGGGACGGTGATTTTGTAAAGGTTACGGCTGACAAAAATTTTCTGAGCTATATCCGTCTTGACAGCAAGTCATCGCTTTATTGTGCGTTTAATGCAAGCAATGAAGAAAGAATTATGGACCCACCGCCGGGATATGCAGACGGTACACCTATTTTAGATACAAAGCTCGAAAACGGAAAATTAACAATGCCGCCGCTTAGCTGTGCATTTATTATTAATGAAACAGACAGAAGATTGAGCCTTGCTTATTAATTAAAACTACAAATTTTATTTATACCAAATCTTAAAGAACGGTCTGCACGCGTGCAGACCGTTCTTTTGTTCTTTCCTTTATTGTGATTACACTATAATTCTTTAAATATCGCTTTATTAGTCCGTGACTAAAATCTGCGTGGTTATCTTATTCTGTTGAGGCGGTTGTGGTTTTTTCAACTTGACTTTCTTCAGTTTTATTGTCGGCAGTTTCGGTTTTGCTTGTCAAATTTCCGTTTGAATCTAGATATTTCCAATTTATTATATATTCCTTGCCGACGGAATTTCCTATATTCTTTATGTAATCTTCAAGCAAGGTCTGCGCTCTTGTTTGTGCCTCCGAAAGCAAACTTGTGTCGGCGGCAGCGGTTTCTTCGAGTTTTGTCTGTGCCTCGTTAAAAGCCTTAACTTCATCTTCTGCAGTTATATCGGCTGAATTGGCATCTACTATGTAGCTGTCCTTTGAAAGTGATGATTCGTAAATTGTACAGCTTTGCACAGTTGCGGGCGGCATTGTAATCGTGATTTCGTTATCGTTAATCTCCATTGTTACAAGCGATGCATCAATGCCGAGTTTCACTTTACCGTTGTATTCTATCCAGAAATGCTTATCTTTTTTCCACAGCCACCAGCCGGACGCATCTTTTTCGGTGAATTTTGCAACATTGTGATAGTAACATTCCATAACCGCAAGCTCGCAAATGGATTTCATCTGTGAAATCTTTGGAGCGGTGTTATTGGTTTTGGTTTCTTCCGCCTCTTTTGCTCCGCAGGCGGTGCAGCTTAAAATCGTGAGCACAGAAAGTACAAGTGCAAGTATCTTTTTCATTTTTATTCCTCCGTATTCACTTTCAGGTCATAATGTATGTTGGGATGTTCTTCGTTTACCTGCTCCAAGATAGGCTGAACAAGCGCCTTTATTACAGATTCTGCATTCTGTTTTGCCAAATCGTAAATTGCCTTTTGGTCTGCCGCCTCGCTTTCGGCATCAAGTTTGCATGCCTTGTAAGCCTCTTCGGTCACGGTTGAAGTATTAGCGCTGTTATTGAGGAACATAAAATCAAGAGAAGCTATATCCACTTCGGTTTCGTTTATTTTGATTTTTGGAATGTTAATTATTACAAGTTTTGACTTTCCGTCACTGCCGTCAACATCTTTTATGTCGGTGGTAACCTTATCAAGATCAAAGCCTGCCTTTATTTTTGCCTCGTAAGCTACATAATAGTTCACTTCAGCGGGTTTGTCGGGATTATTTACCTGCGCAATTCCGTTATACACGGAACTGCAGGTAGAAAGCTCTCTTACATTTATAATTTTTTGCAGGGTTGAAGTTGTAAGAATTACAGGCGGAGTTTTCTCTTCTTTGCTTAAATTGGGTACAACAAGAGTCAGTGTGAGTACAACTATAACTATCAGCGCCGCTGCAAAAACAATGATTTTCTTAAGACTTAGCTTTTTCTTTTTTTCTAAAGAATTTTCTTCTTTCATATCTCGTTATCTCCCTTGAGTATTCGTGTTTACAAACAAATAGTACCATAATCCGACAACTTTTTCAATATGTAACAACTTTTTTTCAAAGGTTGAGAAAATTATTTTTCACGCACAGATTTAGTTAAATAATTTTTAAATCTATAATGTTAATGTTATATTTATAAGCCAAAATACACGCAAAAAAGCAGTTCCGAATTTACGAAACTGCCTTTTTATCAAATCAAGTATTAATGTTTTGGGCTTTTGCTTTTTTGAGTTTTTACAGGCGGTGGTGTCGGAGTTATATCTTCGACTGCCTTTTTGCCCTTTTTCTTTTTAATAATGTAAACATAAACGCAAATTGCCACAAATCCTGCAAGGCATACCGCCGTTGCAACAGCACCCGGCTTAAATCCCTTTGGATAATACACAAGCTCTATGCTGTGCTCGCCCTTGTTGAGGTTGAATGCTATAAGCGCATTGCCGACAGGTGTAATTTCAACTTCTCTGCCGTCAACATATGCGGTCCAGCCGCCCTCTTCATAAGGAACAGAGGTGTAGAAAAGTCCGTCCTCGCTTGCGTTTATTGTGCCCTTCATAGATGAGCCTGTAAGCTCGGTTGTTGTCATAACATCTTTGCTTATCTGTGCGTATCCCTGTTCATAAACATTTTGGTCGAGCATATTTACATACACATGCGCACTGCCTGCCTGTCCCTGCGGAAGTTCGGCATAAACAGAGATTTTATCACCCTCGTTTACATATCCGCCGCAAGCAATATACGGTCTGCCCATTCCGAGAGTTTGCGTATTTGTCGAATCGTCGTTTATCATAAATGAAACATCGTCTTTACCGTCAATGTCGGCATAAACATACACATATCCCGAGTACGGCGCTGTGTAGTTCCACTTAAGGTGCGGTGTTGTGGTTGTATCGGTACAGTTGTAGCTGTAGTTGCCGTAAGAAAGTTTATTTACGGGGAACTGTGAGTAGTCTGTGTGTCCCTGCGAAACAACCTCAAGCTGTGTATATACATTTTCGTTTACGCCTGTTGCAAGTTTAAAGAACTCGTTTTGCTGGTCAAACGGGTTAAACTGGTCCTCGTTTTTGTTTACCTGCCACTTGAGCAAGTCGGAATTAACCATAAAGCCCATAGGAATGTAATGTTCGTTTTTGAGCAAGGTTATGCCGCCCGACTGGTAGGTATTTGTAAGGTCATAACTGTTTTTGTAAGTACCCTCTCTTGAAATCAGATACTTAAGGTTCATAAATGTGTTTGTTACAGGCGAGCTTTCGGCATATGTGTAACGGTTGCCGCTCTGCCAGCCCATCATACCGAAGTTCTCAAAGAATACGGTCATATCTTCGTTAGCCATTGAGTTGAACATTGAAAGTCCGTTATAGCCGTTGAGTGAACCGTCATTGAGGGTTTGTGTGCTTGTCATTTCGGCACGCCACATTTCCTTGGTATCTTTTTCGAGGTTATCCATATATTCAATTACAGAGGCTGTGTTTTCCTCACCTCGAGGGTAATCGAATGTGCCCGTTACGGTTGTGGTTTTAACACCGATGTATGCGGTAGCACCGCTTTCGCCCACAACTATGACCGCAAGTATAATCAAAAGCACCTGCTTTGGAATAATTCTTTTTGTATAGAGGAAAAGCACAATGCATACGAGTGACGCAATAACGGCTGTACCCACGATAGCGTATGTTTCTTGCGTATCAATGGCAATCAGAATGATAACTGCCGAGAAGAGCGCCGCCAAAATTACATCCCAACAGGTGGTAAAGTCAATCAGCATAAATGCTCTGTAAGCCATAACCACAATTACAAAGCTGATAAGATAGCTGAAACGGTAAGGAATCATATTTGTAAAGTGGAAGCCGTGCCAAATGTAGTCGAGCTGACGGATAACGCAGCTTAACATCATAAAGAGAACAAGACAGCCGTCAACGATTTTTTCCTTAAGTGTGATTTTCTTAGATGTAAGGAATACGATGCCGAGTACCAAAGAAACTGTACCGCAGGCAATGTTAGGCAGGGCGTCAGCCTCCTTTGTTGCCGGAGTTATGAATGTAAGAAGATTTGAGAAAATCTTTTTCATAGCCTCAAGCGTACCCAAAAGGTCGTTTGTAGAGCCTATGTTAATTGCGTATGTAGACGGGAATGTACTCGAGGTTGCGTGGGTGTTTTGCAGGGCAAAGAACGCAGGCAACAGGAAGAATGCCGTCATACCGATTGCAAGTAATGAGAAAAGTGCGGTTTTTGCAAGCTTTGTAAAAAAGCTTTTAAAGCCGTCCCACTTAACAATGCTGTATGCAATGAAAATAAGAAGAACGAAAATACAGGTAAACAAACCTATGTAGTAGTTTGAAAGCAAAGAAACCGCAAGAGTAATTGTAAGCAGTCTGAATTTGCCCTCTGTAAGGAGTTTAACAATTCCGAGTGCCACAAGCGGAGTAATGCAGACCGTGTCAAGCCATATTGTGTTCCAATAGTAGCCCATAAAGAATGCGCAGAACGAAAAAGTTGTACCGAACACAACGAGAGAAAAATCGTTCTTTTTGAAAACCGAGCGCAGGAAAATCGCTGTAAAGCAGCCTGCAAAGGCAACCTTTGCACAAACGCTGAACATAAGAAATTCCCTGAGCCACTGTGACGGAATAAATACGCACAAGAAGTTCATAGGGCCTGCAAGGTAGTATGACATAAGCGAAAAGTAATTTACGCCGCCGCCCTGCGTCCAAGACCAGAACAGTGATTCGCCGTGCTTAAGCTTATCCTGAAAATCTACCAAAAACGGATAATACTGGTGCCAAAGGTCAGTAACAAGAATTTGCTTGTCGCCAAACGGAGAAACCTCCATTATCGCAAAGCCTATGGTCATAAGAACAAACGGCAGGAAAAAGGCAATTATAATGTAAATGTTTTTCTTTAAAAATGCCTTAAATCCCTTTTGCTCAACCGCAGGCTTTTCGGGCAGCTTTTTTGCTTTTGTTTGTAAAGCTGTCATAAGCATAAGAATTAAACCTCCATAAAATTGTGTTTGCCCTTTTAAAGACAGGGCATTACCGATTAGTTATGCTTTTGCATATACTATAACTTATATATTGTAACACTTTATTTAGTCAAGGTAAATAATATTTTAAAAAAAGAAAATGAATTTTGAAAAATTGTCAGTAGTACCAACGCACTTGTCAAAAATCTACAAAAACAGGGGATAAAATTTTATGTTGCTTTTTTTCACTGTTATATACATATTCATTGTTTTATGGTATAATTTTATTAAATTAATGAAAAAGGGAGGCAGGACTATGAAAAAATCAAAAATATTGGTATCGGCGGCGCTTGCACTTTGTATGGGAGCAACGGCAGTAACACCTGCATTTGCGGCAGAAAATCAAAAGTTTACATATACAAAAATCGGTGATTACAATGCGGACAACGCTGTAGATATATCCGATGTTACGGCTTTGCAGTTACAGCTTGTCGGCAATGAAGTAATCACAGGCGCAATGCTCGAACACCTTGATTTTAACGGTGACGGCGGTTTTAATGTAAACGATGTGTCGGAAATTCAGAAAAAGATAGTCGGTACAGATTATGAGTGTTACAAACAGCTGGGTGATTCGTATAATAATGTTACCGAAGAAACAAAATATTACTATTATAATTATGGTGAAAAAATACCCGGTAAAGGCATACCGTATGAGATTATATACAGTGAACACAACGGTATTGTTACAATGAATGAATTTGATTCAATAAAAAGATGTAATTTTCTTATAACTTCAAAAGAACAGTTTTGTGATTTATTCAAAGCTGAATCATCGGATTTTGACGATGAATTTTTTAAGGAAAATGCCTTATATGCATATATCGGTATTGTAGGTTCTAATGATTATTCTTTTATTGAGTCCATTAGTGCAGACGGAAATCAGTTGATTGTTTCAAGAATAGATATTTTCGCATGGCCTAAGTCTGATGACTACGCTTGTTGCAATAAGCTTATAAAACTTAAAAAATCCGATGTGGAAAATATTTCTCATATATTTGTAAATCAGACTTACGGCAGTGAATAATAAAACAACGCAAAATTTCACCCTCTCCAAGCGGAGAGGGTGTTTTGCGTTTGATACAATATTGCAGGAGTTAAATTGTCAGTAGTACCAATGTACTTGTCAAAAATCTACAAAAACAAGGGATAAAATTTTATGTTGCTTTTTTCACTGTTATATACATAATATAACCTATGTTAATGTCGGGAGTATTCTTGTTTTATCATTTCTTTTCTTTAAAGGCAAAGAATCTTTGTCCTATGTAGTTGAACGCTACAAACAGGCAAGAGCCGAGTATCATTGAGGTATAGCCTGCAAACTGTTCAACCGTAAATGAGAACATTGTAAAATTATTCGCCGTACAAATCCATTTGATTAGCGGAATCGCTATGCAATACGATAGTGCGTAGCAAACGGCAATGTTCAGCGCAAAGCGTAAAATCGGTTTCCAACCCTTTTCTGTATTTTTAAATGTAAAGTATTTGTTAAGAAAATAGCTTACAATACTGCCGATTAAGTATCCGAGAGCCGAGGCGAGCCACACACCCCATTCGTATCTGTCCCACGCAAAAAGCGCAAAGAGCACAAACTGCAAGCCGTTGCCAACGAGGGTATTGATTACGCCGACCAGAATAAACTTCCAAAACTTTATATCAAAAAACTTTTTTATAAAATCGCCCATAATTATTCCTTTTCCTCGTTGTTTTCGCCCTCAAAATTAGAGAATTTTGTTATGTAAATCGGTCTGTCCTTGGTTTCCATATAAATTCTGCCTATGTATTCGCCAAGAATACCGATAGACATTTCGGTAATTCCGCCCAAAAACAGAACCGCACACAAGGTAGTTACATAACCCGGTGTGGTAATTCCGAAAAACAACGTCTGAACAAGGGTTATCATTATATAGATAAGCGAAATAACAAAGATTATCGCACCCATTACTGCCGTAAAACGGAGGGGAGCAACCGAAAAACAGGTAATTCCGTCAATCGCATAACGAAAAAGACTTGAGAATTTCCATGTTGTCTGTCCAAGCTGACGGTCAACGGTTTTAAATGAAATCCATTTTGTGTTGAAACCTACCCAAGAGAATATTCCCTTTGAAAATCTCTGAACTTCGGCGAGTTCAAGAATAGAATCGACTACCTGTCTTTTCATCATTCTGAAATCCATAGCGCCGTAAGGCATTTTGGTATCGGTGAGTTTATTTGAAAGAGCAAAGAACATTTTTGAGAAAATTCCTCTGAATTTGCTTTCGCCCTCTCGTTCGTCACGCTTTGTGGCGCAGACATCGTAGCCCTCGTTTTCGAGAGCGTCTGCCATTTGTGGGAAAAGTGTCGGCGGATGCTGCAAATCGGCGTCCATAACCACCACATAATCGGCGGTGGAATGTTGAAGTCCTGCGTACATAGCCGCCTCTTTACCGAAATTCCTTGAAAATGAAATATACTTTACATTGGAAAACTGCTTTGCGAGCTTTTTCATAACAAGGTAAGTTTTATCTTTACTGCCGTCATTGACGAGGATATATCGAAATGAATATTCAGGCATTGAGTCAATAACCTTATTGGTTTCAAGTACAAAATGCTCAAGTCCCTCTTCTTCGTTGTAACACGGTACTATTAAATCTATAGTTTTCATAATAATTCGCCTTTATGTTGTTAAATTTGTATAAGCCTATAATTATTTTTATTATACCAAAAGTACACACAAAAGTCTATATTTTTATAAATTATTTGAGAAGTGACGATCTGCGTTGTAAATAGATGTGACCTAATTTGTGTAAAAATAAAAACTTCGGCTCACGCCACAAGTTTCTCTGCCAAGAGCTGATTTGAACTCTTGTAGTCAAGCATCCTCATCGGTTTGCTGTTCTCCACTCTAAGCTACCTTACATTCATTGCGACACACCAACGCAACACTTATGATAGCTGAGGGAACTGACATCAGAACAGTATCAAGCAGCGGAAATATTGAATGATGTTCTGGCTATAAGTTAAGTAATTCGTTCTCTGTTCCCTTTTGCGAACACTCAAAGCCGCCTTAACAGTTCTATAACGCTCTGTACGGCTCACAAACGGTCGTTCAAACTTTTTCCGAAGCCTTTTTCACAAAAATATTTAAAGGCTTGTAAAGCGTTTAAGCGAAAAACAGAATTTTAATTCAGGGTTTCTTCTTTTTCTTCAAATAAGGCTTCGTTTATTTCAATTACGCTTTTATGAGCGTTCATATTCATAATTATAATGCTGTCCCTTTTTGCTCTTGGATAAAGAGGTAAAAGTCCTGCAAGCTTAAGTAAGCTGTTGGTTTCTTCAACTGATAGACCCATTCCGACAGAAAGACAAATCAGTTTATCTCTCTGAGGTGATTTTTTCAGACCTGAAAACAACTGGTAAGCATAGTTTTCATTGAGTTCGGATTCTCTGATAACCTCTGCTTTTGATAGGTTTCTTTCGCTTATAAGTTCACACAGATATTCTGACAATGACTTGTCTATCAGATTATCCCGGTTTGCGTTTTTATAATCTTCAAAACTATTGAAATTTTCAAGCTCCTTCAAAAGCTCTGTTGTTGACTTTCTCTGCATTTTTCATCATTCCCTTATTTTGGTATTTCAAAATCATTTTAACATGGTATAATAAAATTATCAATAATTATTGAGGTAATTGAAATGAGTGATAATTGGATTGATAATGTATTAAAAGAACAGTATCAGTTTGTTAAGGTGTTGAAAAATTCCGATAAATCGCAGATTTGTGTTTACAGACACAAAACGCTCGGAAAACAGATTATAAAACGAACAATGCAAAGTAGCGGTGAGGTTTACTCTGTTTTGAAAAACTTTTCTCACCCAAACATTGCAAATATTTATGATGTTATAAAAACCGATACAGGCATTATTGTGCTTGAAGAATTTATTGACGGTCAAACCATAGCCGACTATTTACAGGAAAGCCTTTATGTTCCATCAGGAGTAAAAAAGATAGCCTCTGCCCTTTGTGACGCACTTGATTTTTTGCATAGCCACAAAATCATTCACAAAGACATTAAACCCGAAAATGTAATGATTGACAACAGCGGAAATGTAAAGCTGATAGACTTTGACGCCGCACGAATTTACAAGCCGTATCGACAGAAAGATACGCTGGCGATTGGCACAATCGGTTATGCAGCACCCGAACAATACGGAATAAATCAGACTGACGAAAGAACGGATATTTACGCTTTGGGAGTGCTGATGAATGTTATGCTGACAGGAAAACCTCCTGAAATTAAGCTTTACAACGGAAAACTTAAAAAGGTTATTGTAAAATGTACGCAGACAATTCCTGACAACCGCTACAAGAATGTAAAGGAGCTAAAAAGAAATTTATAAAATCAACAAAACTGTGCTGACAGCACAGGACAAAAATACCGCCTTTGATTATAATTTAATCATAGGCGGTATTTATTTTATCTATTTTTAACAAAAGATTATTTAAAGCTCATCAATGTTATCGGCAAGCACACGAACAGTATTCAGAAATGTACTTACTTTGTTTTTATCAGCATTTTTAATAGTACTTGCAATTTCGCTCAGCATATTTTCATTTCCGACAGAGTCAAAAACAAGGTAGTCAATGCTTGTGTCGAGCACCTGTGAAATTCGGAAGAGCACATCAACAGAAAGTATCCTTGTGCCACGCTCAATATGACCTATGTGAGCCGCCGAAAGTTCGCACAATTCACCAAGCTGTTCCTGAGTAAGTCCATTTTCAATTCGCTTTTCCTTTATTCTTTTACCGAGAGCCGTATAGTCAATATTTTTGTTCATAAATAAAACCTCAGAATGTTATATATAGTTTATTTTAAACTTTTTGAACAAAAAAATAAATTTACTGTAAGCATTTATTATTGACTTACAGCATTAATTGTGCTAAACTTGAGTTGTAATAGATAAAAAATTTATGGATTTTGTCAGATAGCTTATCTTGCTGTCTGTGTATTATTAAATATCTAAAGGAGTGAACTTTATGTCGGTTTATGGAATGGGTTCAATGTTTTCTTCAACAGATGAACAGCTGAAAAATTTTGTTAAAGACGGTTTTGCTTGTATCGGTTGGAGGTGTGAGGACAAGCCTGAATTGTATGAAATCTTAAATGATATCAAAATCGGTGATATTATTTATATCAAATCTCTTTACCACGCATCAAAAGCAATGAAAGTAAAGGCTGTTGGTATTGTAACAAGTGAATTAAAACGCCAAAATACACATCAAGGCTACGAAAATTGCGAAAATGAAATTGGTGTAAAATGGCTTAACAGCAGTATCAACAAATATATAATCATTGATGATGACCGCCTGAAAGAAAGAAAAGGCAGTCTGTTCGCTGAAACCAATAAGGATTATATAAAAGAAATAATCAGTTTTATTTAAATAGATGTTTATAAAATAATTTAGGGGGGGATTTTATGTCGTATTGTGAAAAATGTGGTTCAAAAATTAGAGAAAGTGTAAGTTTTTGCCCTTCATGCGGTGCAAAAATACATGATGAAATCAATAGTAACGATGACTGTGTTACTAATGAGAATATATACCAGAATGATGAAAGCGGTGTTGTTTATAAATACAATTCCGCATCAATCGGCGGAATAATTGTTGCTTGCGGTACTTTGGCTGTATCCATTAATACGATTATTACACAAGAAAAGGCATCGCAACACAAATTTTGGGATCCAAGTGATGGCACATATATTACTCCCGGTTACAATCCGGGCTCAATTACATTTTTTGTAATATTAGCAATTCTTGCTTTGATTATACTTGTTGTTTCAATTAAAAAACTTCGTATCAAATGTAAATATGTCGAATGTCCTTATTGTCAAAAAACAACAGTGATTCCATGTGATGCACAGAGTTGCGATTGTGATGTCTGCGGTCAGAAAATATTGATAACCAACGGTAAACCTGAGCGTTTTCATTATAAAAGAAAAGGAGTGAAATTTATGAAAAAATCGCTTGTTGCATTAACTGTGATTTTATTGACAATGGGAGCCGGTGTAGGAAATGTTCTTGATAAAACAGCCAGTCAAAAGTATCAGGATTCATTGAAAAATATGGAACTTTCAATCAAGAACACTTTCAGATTTGAATAACTGATGTTAATTTAAGGGGGAAGAGTAATGGCAAATATGTTTAAAGAAACATCAAAACACAAAAGTCCGGTGTCAGTTGAAGACAGTGTAAAAACTGACAAAGTGATAAGTGAACTTTGGAGTTGGTGTTCCGGTGTAGAAACTCTTGGTATGATTCTTTTTGTAATTTTGATTATAATAGGAATTATTACTTCAATTATTGCAGGTTTTGAACCTGACGGTACATCATATTACGGCGAAGTGAAATATAAATTTAATTTCGGCACATTCTTTATGAATCTTGTTGACGCCGCAATCCGTGCTTTTATTGAGTATTGCATTTATCATGTTGTTGCATTGCTTATCGGCTCATTGGCAAGTATTACTCAGCACACGAAAGCTACTGCCAAATTACTTGAATATCAGCTGTCGAAGGATGAGCCTGTTGATGTTGCCAATGGAGAATGGCAGTGCAAAAAATGTGGAAGAGTTAATTCTGATTATGTCGGAACTTGTTCATGCGGAAATACAAAAGTTGAAAATGAAGAAATCGGTGTTGACAATACAAGCAGTCAGAGGTTTTGCGAAAATTGCGGAACAGAAATAAGCGAAGATGCGGTTTTCTGTCCAAATTGCGGCACAAAGCAAACAGGAAAAGTTTATAGATAATTTGCATTGGGGAGGATTAAAAATGAGGCGTTGTCCAAAATGTGGATTCCCACTTAATGAAAAAGATAAATACTGCGAGAATTGCGGAGAAGATTGCTCGGCTGTTGAAGATTCCGAAACAGCCGAAACAGTCAGCCTGAATGAACCAAAAAACGAGCAAAAAGAAAAGCTGAAAAAGCAATGGAAAATTGCAGGCATAGTATTTGGAGCTTTTGTACTTGTGTTTGCAGGAATACTTGCGTTGGTTTTGCTTGTGCCGCATAGCAGCAGTTCTTCAAATACGAATACAAAAACAAAAAGCAGTTTGACCGAACCGACAACTGTTGATAACAGTATCGACGGCAAAGGATACTATTACTTTGATAATAAATTTAATGAAGAAACAGTAGATAAGTTTATGAGTGCCTTTGACGATGAAGGTTCTATGGGCGATTTGGGCTTAGGTGTAAAATTTGACGATTTTAAGTACCAACAGGATTATCTGTTGCTTGGCAAAAAGGTTTCGGAATACAAACAGGTGGACTTTAACGGAAAAACCGGAGCATACATATTTACAGATGAAGAAGAAAATGTAGTAGGCTACTCGTTTATTTTTTACACTTCTTTGTTGGTTGATATTACAACAGATAATGTTTACAAGGTAAAGCAGACAACAGGCAGGGTAGGTGCTTGGCTGTATGCTTTGTCGGATTATAAAAGTTATGATTCCTGTGAAAGTACAGCAGCACATTTTTTTCGTGAATTTGCTGTAGATATGAGGGACGATACATTAAAAGACAGTTATTATTATAATGGATATACGATGCTTTGCGTCACTCAATCGGATCAAGCTGCACTAACATTTTTAGTAACAGACTCTGATTTTACAGACAAAAACGGCAATGCGGTTTTTACAGCTGTAACAGGGACGGATAATTCATCGAACACTGATACATCCGGTGCTTCCGAGGAATCATCAGATGCTAAGCCTGATAAAGTGAGCGACTCGGAAATTGAGAAAGCAGAAGAGTTGCTCAAAGAAGAGCCCTACGGTATGGACGATCAAAGTGATACTTATTTAGAAGAAAATGGTATTGATGTTGATGAATATCATAATAGGCTAAATGTGTATGATGCTATTCATTATTATTTAAGTGATGTGACTCTTGACGCTCAAAGAAACGAAGATGGGTCAATAACTATGAAGTACACGGGAACGCATACTGTTTTTGGCGAGGGAGAATATATTACATATATAGTAGATATTGAAAACAAAACAGTGTATTATGATAGCGCTTCATATGACTGGTTGTTAGATCAAGATTTTTATGCGACAGATGTATATAACGATTTAGTGAGTTATTAATTAAGCGAAAAAGATAATCTCCTATACCGTCAGGAAATTATCTTTTTCTTGTATTTTTACCTAATGTTATTTATAATGTAATAAAAGAGGTGAGAAATTATGGGTAAGGACACTAAGTTTTGCAGAAATTGCGGAAAGGAATTGCCGATTGAAGCAACCTTTTGCCCGTACTGTATGACGAAGTTTGACTTAGGCAATAAAGAGAAAAACAAAAAGAAACCTCCGCTTAAAAAGCTGCTTATTATCTGCGTTTCGGCGGTTTTGGCGGTTGCACTTGTTACTACAGGTGTAGTGGTGGTCATTACCTCCGGCAACGCAAAAGCAAATGACGATGTGACCGCACCGAGCACTGTTCAGGTGCAGACAACGGCTTCGCCACAGGAAAGCGTTAGCCCGACAGCTCAAACGGCAGAAACAAATTCAGGCATTGACAATGAAATCGGTTTGAGAAACACAAAGGTTGATTCCGAAAGCATTACAACAGACGAGCAAAAAACGGTTGCCCAATACTTTGACAATGACTACATAGATATAACAAAGTATGAATTTCTTGCACGCTATCCGTCAATATTTGAAAACGCACAGATTTGCTTTACCGGCACAGTTCAGAAGATAATAAAATCTACCGATACAGACTATGAGATACTTGTGTGGGTAGGCAAAAATGAGGCTAACTATTACTACAGAAACGCAAATATGAATGTTCCTTATGACGAATACAAAGAAAGCACAAAGGACAACCTCATTATAATAAAAGGAAAACAAACAGATGCCCGACTTGTAATCGGTGATGAGATTGTATGCTATGGCAGATATACCAAAATTGACACTCAGTCTATTGACGGTACTTCATATACAATTCCTACAGTAAATGTATATCGTACATTTTTTAATAAAGCCATAGGCTCACCGAATAAATTTGACGATACCTTTGTAAAGCAGGTTGCAAAAGCTTTGTTTGGCAATGATATTGAAGTAAGGAACGCAAAAGACGGTGAGGATTACGATTCAACTCAGGGTGCTATGAACTGTAATTTTACAGACTATCCGTTTATGATATGCGAGCCTGAAAACCAGTCAAATGCAAAATTCACCAAATACAGATTTTATCTTAAACAGGGAATAATTGAAGACGCAAAGTCAAAATCGAGCGTTTGCCATACAGGTACAGACACAGACAATACTGAAATCATCAGAAAAATTGAGTTTGCTCCTGATTTTCAGCACTACCTCATCTACACCTTTGACACAAGCTTAAATTCAATGTCGGTTGCTTATTATGACAGCGACTTTAAGAAAATTTGGCAGAGAGATTTTGAAGAAACCGTCAACGGTGTTTATGATTACACTAAAAGCAAGTTCTATATTGTTGCCAACAATGATTTGTACATAATTGATATGCAGACCGGCGAAGATGTTACAAAACCAAGCTATGTCGGTGAAAAAACCGATATACGAAAGGTTGCTGACGGTTTGATAATGTTTTCCGCCGAAAAATCTGATTCCGTTATGAAAACGGATTTAGACGGCAATATAGTATGGAAAACCAACATTATGAACGATAATTATTCCGGCAGTTCAAACACCGTTCAGTTTGTAGATGACAAAATAATTGTAGCAAACAACTTTGTTTCATTTGAATTGAACGCAAAAACCGGCGAGCTTGTAACAACCGGTGAATTAGTGAATTAATTTGGTTTTGTTTTTTATGTTAGGATAATATTGATAAACCATAATCCCCCAACTATCGAAAAAGAACCATTAATTTTTACATTATAAAAGCTTGAGTAAATGATAATATTTACCCAAGCTTTTGCTCTTTCGGAATTGTATTTAATGATAATTTATAATCAGATTTTAAACAAAAATAAGCACTAATCTTTCGATTAGTGCTTTAAGTGGTTGCGGGAGCCGGATTTGAACCGACGACCTTCGGGTTATGAGCCCGACGAGCTACCGAGCTGCTCTATCCCGCGATATTTATTGCCTGTATCTTTACAGCTCTATTATAATACACCTTTTATATCCCGTTGTCAAGACTTTTTTAAAAATTCCTTATAAAATTTTTATCTGTACTTTACAATATCAAAAATTACTGCTCATATCAATGCTTTTTGAGAATTGATTGCAACACAAAAATTAAAGCTATGCTTAATAAATATGATATTCTTTTATAAAATATATTGAATACAAAAAAGCTATTGTTGTATATTGTTGAAGTTTTGCGAGTTGTGTGGTAAAATGAAATTAATTTAGTTATTTTGGCTGATTTGTGAATTTAGCGTTAGAAAGGGAATACGCTGAATTTTAAAGATAACAATTTAAGGGGGATAATAAAAGTGAAAATAATCAGAAATATCGCTTTAATAGCTTTAATAATTATTGGCTTAGTTGCAGCATTTTATCTGTTTACGCTGATTACTGCATGGATTTAAGTGGGGATCATATAATGATGAAAAAATTAAAAAATATCTTTATAATAGTAATTCCGTTGATTTTAATTATAGCTGCCTTTTTTGGAGGTTACTACTTAGGCAAATATCCGCTGGGCGGAGCAAAAACCGTACCGGCTACTAACGATAGTGCGTTTGATTTAAAACTTCCCGGAGAAACCGAAAAGGCAAGGATAACTGTTGATGATGTTAAGGCTACTATACATAAAATCGGAGAGCTGACCTTTTGCGAGGGAAAGTATGAGGTAACAAAGGGAAAGGATTATACCCGACATATGTTTGACGATATTCCTGTTATTGGTACAACAAACCATGTGGAGCTTACTTGTACCGGCAGTGTTAAGGCAGGATACAATGTGGACGATATAAATATCAAGGTTGACAATGACAGTAAAAAAATATATGTATCATTGCCTGATATACAAATAAACAGTAATCAAATATATTGGGACGATAGTATGGTTTGCAATGAGCAAAACAATATATTGAATCCGATAGATTTTGAACAGTATCAGTCATTGATTGAGGAAATAAAAGAAGATGGACTTGAAAAAGCAAAAACAGAGGGACTGTATGATACAGTAGAAGATAACGCCAAAAATGTTATTACTAATTTTCTTGGCTGCTTTAATGAATACAAAGTTGAATTTATGTAATTAAAAATATTTATTGAAAAATACATAATAAAAATAAAAAGTTCGGTGTAAATCGGGCTTTTTCATTTATGTAAAATGGGAAAAGCAAAAATTATTAATCGAGTTATACTGTCGGATTTAAAAAGAGGTTTTACACTTTTTGCCGTTTAGTTTTACTTTGATTATTGCATTTTTTGTATGATATTGGTATAATAAAAATACAGCTCATTTGCTGAAAAGGGAGGAATTTTTTATGTGTCAGAAAAAACCGTATTACATCACGACACCGATTTACTATCCGTCAGGCAATCCGCATATCGGACATTGCTATACAACTGTTGCTTGCGACTCTATCGCTCGTTACAGACGAATGCAGGGCTATGATGTAATGTTTCTTACGGGCACTGATGAGCATGGTCTTAAAATTGAGCAGAAAGCTGCCGAAAAGGGTGTGACTCCCAAGGAATATGTTGACGAAGTAGTTAAAACCTTCAAGAGCCTTTGGAACTTTATGAATATTGACTATGACAGATATATAAGAACCACCGATGATTACCACATCAAGACTGTTCAGAAGATTTTTAAAGAACTTTACGATAAGGGATACATTTATAAGGGCGAGTATTCGGGTAAATACTGCACTCCTTGTGAGAGCTTCTGGACAGAAAGCCAGCTTGTTGACGGCAAATGTCCGGATTGCGGCAGAGAGGTTACAGAGGCTAAGGAAGAGGCTTATTTCTTCAAAATGGCACCTTTTGCCGACAGAATTGAAAAATTACTTACGGAAACAGACTATTTACAGCCGAAAACCCGTGCGACAGAGCTTGTAAACAACTTTATCAAGCCGGGTCTTGAGGACCTTTGTGTGTCGAGAACTTCTTTTAAGTGGGGTATTCCTGTAACTTTTGACGATAAGCATGTTGTATATGTGTGGATTGACGCACTTTCAAACTATATTTCTGCGCTTGGTTTTTATAACGACGCTTATAATGATTTTGATAAATTCTGGCCTGCCGATGTGCATATGGTTGCAAAGGATATTATGCGTTTCCACGCTATCATTTGGCCTGCAATGCTTATGGCTCTTGATTTGCCACTGCCAAAGCACCTTGCGGTTCACGGTTGGATTACTTTTAACGGTCAGAAGATGAGTAAATCACTCGGCAATGTTGTAGACCCGTTTGTACTTGGCAAAAGATACGGCGCAGACGCTATCCGCTACCACATTCTTCGTGAAATGGCACTCGGCGCAGACAGCTCGTTCTCTAACGAAATTATGATAAACCGTATTAACTCCGACCTTGCAAACGGCTTTGGCAACCTTGTGTCAAGAACCGTTGCAATGGTTGAAAAATATTTTGGCGGCACACTTCCTACAGATCGTGAAGGCGGAGAATTTGACGATGACCTCATCGCAACCGCTACCGCACTTAAGTCGAGCATTGATGACTTTATTGATAAAACCCAGCTTAACAATGCGCTCGCCGAGATTTTCAAGGTAGTTTCCCGTGCTAACAAGTACATTGACGAAACAGCACCGTGGGTGATTGCAAAGGACGAAACAAAGAAAGCAAGACTTGCAACTGTTCTTTACAATTTGCTTGAAACTATCAGAATCACAGCCACACTTCTCTCTGCATTTATGCCGACTACAATGCCAAAGGCACTTGAGCAGATTGGCGCTTGCGAGAAGTGCGCTACTTACGAAAATGCCGATAAATTCGGTGTTCTTCCGCTTGATGTGACAGTCAAGAAAGGTGAGGCTCTGTTCCCGAGAATTGATGTTGAGAAAGAAATCGAAGAACTCAACGCAATTATCAAGAATAACGAAAAGGTTGACGAAAAGACAGAGAAACTCAAAGAAGAAATTGAGGGCGTTGCTCAAATCGGTATTGACGATTTCTGCAAGGTTGACCTCAGAGTTGCCGAAATTAAGGCTTGCGAGCCGATTAAAAAGGCTAAAAAGCTTTTGAAACTCACAATTTTTGACGGTGTAAAAGAGAGAACCGTTGCTTCGGGTATCGCAAAATTCTATACACCTGACGAGCTTATTGGCAGAAAGATTATTCTTGTGTCTAACCTCAAGCCTGCAAAGCTCTGCGGCGTTGAAAGCTGCGGAATGATTCTTGCTGCTACCTGCGGTGAAGATGTTAAGGTAATCTTTGTAGACGATATGGAACCCGGCTCAAAAATCAGCTGATTTGTTTTAAATTAAAATTGTTGCCCGATTACGGATTTTCCGTAGTCGGGCATTTTTTGTGCATTTATATTCTAATGTTGGGGGTAATATTAACAAATTATGGTTTAGCAAATTGATTTGCCAATCAATTATAAAAGGTTGACCAAACTTTTAACTTCGGGACGGAAAGTTTAGCTTTTATCTTACTTTGTTGCCCGAACGAAAGTGCGTTAAAATATTTACCCCCAACTACACAAAAAATCGCCCGATTATGGCAACAAGCCGTAATCGGGCGAATATTATTTTACACTAAATTTAAAATTACTTTTTAAATCCGTCTTTAAGTGACACACTGCGGTTAAATACAAGGTGTTCGGGTGAAGAATCCTTATTGTCTACGCAGAAGTAGCCTATTCTCATAAACTGGAAGCTCTGCGGAGCAACAGCGTTTTCAAGGTTTTTCTCTGCCTTACATCCTGTAAGAACTTCAAGTGACTTCGGATTAAGGTAGTCAAGGAAGTTTCTGTCGCCTGTATCGGGATCGGGTACTGTAAAGAGGTTATCGTAAAGTCTTACCTCTGCATCTGCGCAGTTGTTTGCGTCAACCCAATGGATTGTACCTCTTACTTTTCTGCCGTCAGGTGTGTTGCCGCCTCTGGTTTCAGGGTCATACTCGGCATAAACCTCTACCACATTGCCGTCCTCGTCCTTTTTGCAGCCTGTGCATTTTACAATGTAAGTTGACTTAAGTCTTACTTCATTGCCCGGATAAAGGCGCTGGTACTTTTTAATCGGCTCTTCCATAAAGTCGTCTGCCTCAATAAAACATTCTCTTGAGAAAGTAACCGTTCTTGTACCGTCCTCCGGTCGGTTCGGGTTGTTTTCAACCTCAAACTCCTCAACCTTACCCTCTGGATAGTTTGTGATAACGAGCTTTATAGGGTGGAGTACGCACATTGCACGCTTTGCGTTCTCATTTAAATCGTCACGCAGGCAATGCTCAAGAAAACCGTACTCAACGATAGAATTTACCTTTGATACGCCGATCTGCTCCGTAAACGAACGGATAGACTTAGGGGTATAACCTCTTCTTCTAAGCCCGCAGAGCGTAGGCATTCTTGGGTCATCCCAACCGCTTACATAATTCTTTTCAACAAGTTCACGGAGTTTACGCTTTGACATAACTGTGTTGTTAATGCCAAGACGGGCAAACTCAATCTGACGAGGCTTGTTAGGAACGGAAATATTATTGATAACCCAATCGTAAAGCGGACGGTGAGCCTCAAACTCAAGTGAGCAAAGGCTGTGTGTAATACCCTCGATAGCATCTTCAATCGGGTGCGCAAAATCGTACATAGGGTAGATGCACCACTTGTCGCCTGTGCGGTGGTGAGTAAGACGGTTAATTCTGTAAATAACAGGGTCACGCATATTAAAGTTGCCTGACGCAAGGTCAATTTTTGCACGGAGCGTCATTTTGCCGTCCTCAAATTCGCCTGCTTTCATTCTTGCAAAAAGGTCAAGGCTTTCTTCAATCGGTCTGTCACGATACGGGCTCTTTGCCGGTGTTTGTGTATCGCCTCTGTTTTCTCTCATCTGTTCGGGTGTGAGTTCGCATACATATGCAAGTCCCTTTTTAATAAGTTCGACAGCGTAATCGTACATTTGGTCAAAGTATTCCGATGCAAAGTAGAAACGGTCTTCCCAGTCAAAGCCGAGCCACTTGATGTCCTCTTTGATAGCGTCTACATACTCTACATCTTCCTTTGTAGGGTTTGTGTCGTCCATACGAAGATTGCAGATGCCGCCGAATTTCTCGGCTGTGCCAAAGTCAATGCAAATAGCCTTTGCGTGACCTATGTGGAGGTAGCCGTTTGGCTCGGGAGGAAAACGGGTGTGTACCTTTTTGCCCTCAAATCTGCCGCCCTCGGCAATATCTTCTTCAATAAATGTATGAATAAAGTTACCGTTCGGAACTTCGGTAGCTTCGGTATTTTTAATATCTTCTGCCATATAATATCCCTCTGTATTACTCAATTTTGCAAGATTTTTAATTAATCTGAAGCAAAAGTCGTTTTATTCTGCAAGTATTGCCATACCTTTTTCAAGTCTTGCAAGCGCCTCATCTCTGCCGAGAATGTCAAGAATTTCAACAGCACCGCCCGGTGTAACTGTCTTGCCTGCGGCGGCAATTCTTACAGGCCACATTACCGTGCCGTTTTTAAGCTCTTTTTCGACAGCCATATTAATAAGGCAATCGTGAATTGAAGTTTCGTTCCATTCAGGCATAGCCTTTAATCTGTCATAAGCCTCTTTCAAAACTACGGGTGAATTTTCAAGATTTGTCTTGCTCTTTTTATTTACGAAAAGTTCCTTTGTGTAACTCGGCAATTCTGCAAAGAAATCGAGCATTTCAGGAATCTGTGTAAGCTGTGTTGTACGCTTTTGGAGTATTGCCGCAAACTTTTCGTATGGCATTTCTTTATCGCCAAATACCTTTTTATAGTAAGGCATTGCTACCTCGGTGAATTTTTCAGGGGTCATAGCCTTGATGTATTCGCCGTTAAACCAAGAGAGTTTATCGTAGTCAAATACAGCGGGTGACTTGCTGATGCCGCTTATGTCAAATGCCTTTTCAAGCTCCTTAAGAGTGAAAATTTCCTGATTGTCTTTCGGGCACCAACCGAGAAGTGCAATATAGTTAATGATAGCTTCCGGTAAGTAACCCTCGTCAATCAAATCATAAAAGCCTGTTGCACCGTGACGCTTTGAAAGTTTGGATACATTGCCGTCAGCGTCCTTACCCATAATGAGCGGGAGGTGAATATAAGTAGGAATTTCCCAACCGAATGCCTCGTAAAGGAGGTTGTACTTAGGTGTTGAGCTAAGGTACTCACAGCCACGAACAACATGGGTAATGCCCATTGTGTGGTCGTCAATTACATTTGCAAAGTTGTATGTCGGGTAGCCGTCTGTCTTAATAAGAATCTGATCCTGCAACTCTGTATTTTCAACGGTGATTTCACCGAATACTGCGTCAGTAAAGGTTGTACTGCCCTCAATCGGCATTTTCTGACGGATTACATAAGGAACGCCCTCGGCAAGGAGTCGGTCGATTTCTTCCTGCGGAAGATCACGGCAATGTCTGTCATAGCCGCCGCCGACTGTTTCGTTCTGGATTTTTTCAAGGCGCTCTTTTGAGCAGAAACAACGGTAAGCCTTGCCCTCTTTTATAAGCTGTTCGGCGTAAGGAAGATACATATCCTTTCTCTCTGACTGAACATAAGGGCCAAAGTCGCCGCCAAGGTCAGGACCTTCGTCGTGTTGAAGTCCTGCAAGTTTTAAAGTATTATAAATAACATCAACCGCACCGTCAACAAGTCTTTCACGGTCGGTATCTTCGATTCTCAAAATAAATTTGCCGTTTTGGGATTTTGCAACAAGGTACTCGTAAAGAGCGGTACGCAGGTTGCCGACATGCATAAATCCTGTAGGACTTGGAGCATATCTTGTACGAACTGTAAGCTCAGGCATAGTTTTACCCTCTCTCTATAAAAATTAGCTTTATTCTTTATTATATCAATAATGGCGGTACTTTTCAATATTTTTAACCGCTTTTTTTGGTTGATGCATAAAAGTTATGTGTGTGGACAATGCACGCTGACAGTTAAAAATTATACAGCCTTACTTAATATCTCGCAAAAACTCAATATTCTCATACGAATGTTCAACTTCTTTTGAGTACAAGCCGATTATTCTGTGTCTGTCATCAGCAGTCAAGCTGCCCTTTTCGGCAAATTTATACATCTGTAAAATATATGCCGATTTAACCGCAAGTGCCGTTAAATCAAAACATTCCGTAACATCATAGCTGTCTATTGAGTTTAAAAAATATCTGAAAATATAGTAATAAATCAGGTTTTTATACTCGTATTCGTAATTGCGTATGTATTCTCTGAATTTCAGAATATCGTCTTTATTCGGCTTATATTTGCTTGCGCCCGTAAGCAGATGTTTCCATTCGGCGGTCATTATGTCAAGCTGTAACAGCAAATTTACAGTTTGACCGTACTCTTTTATAAAACTATCCTCTGTAATCACAGCGGGTTTGTAACAGATTCCGTCAAATTCGGACTGAACCTTTAAGCAAATTTGATATATGCCGTTCAGGCAATCGAATATATCGTTATCCGTATTTTTCAGTACCGCAAATATTTTTTGCCTTGCACCCAATAACAATTGCATTACCGAAAAATCATAATCGCACGGCTCGGCATCTTCTCTGTTGTCTGCGGTAATTATTTTATCCATAGCACCGTTTTTCAGCATTAATCTTAGTGCTTCGGGACAGGCAAGCGAGAGTATTTTTTCCTGAAATTGCGAATAATCGAGCGTTATCCTCGGAAATCTTTTGCAGGTTTCGCAAAGTGCGTTTTCGCCCATATTTATATAAATATCGCAGAGCATATCTTTATTCCAGAACGGGCAACGGTTGTTGTTAAGAGTAAAAATTCTGTCGCCGTCAGCGTCAATCGTCATTACACTTCTTAGTTTTTCTCCGAATGCCCCATCTGCGTTTTTATATTTTATATAGCTGTCATCGTCAACCACAACATCCCATTCTTTGCAGCAGCTGTCGGGACATTTGTCGGCTATACATTTAAAATCTTTGTAAAATTCGTGGTAAGCGGTTTTCATAAATACAACCCCGTTGTAAATTGTCAGTTTATTTATAGTTTGGCAGAGTGTTTTATCGGATAATAATAAGAGTTTGGTCAACCTTTTATTATTACTCCCTATAGCACAACTCCCGACTGTAACTTTCGTTAAAGTCGGGAGTAAAAATTACATCTCTGTGATTATCTCATTTACAGTTTTTCCCGGAGGAATCATAGGAAGTACATTCTGGTCCGGACTGATTCTGCAATCAACGAGTACAGGCTTATTAAGAGCAAATGCCTTTTCAAGTACAGGCTTAATATCTTCTTTTGTGTTAATTCTCATACCGTCAATACCAAAGGCATTGGCAAGTGCGACAAAGTCGGTTGAACGGTGCGGGTCGGTCTGTGAGAAACGGTTGCCGTAAAACAACTTCTGCCACTGACGAACCATACCGAGAACGGTGTTGTTCATAACAAGGATTACAACAGGCAATTCGTATGATTTCATAGTAACAAGCTCGTTTAAGTTCATATGAAAACTTCCGTCGCCTGTAACAAGTACAACTCGCTTGTCAGGATGAGCTGTTTGTGCGCCGATTGCTGCGCCCATACCAAAGCCCATTGTGCCAAGTCCGCCCGAAGTAAGGAGTGTGCGTGGTGTCTGTGCTTTATTGAACTGCGCAACCCACATCTGATGCTGTCCTACATCGGTAGCAACAATGTCATCGTCACTCTTTATTTCATTGAGTGCGCCGAGAATTTCTTTCGGCTGCGGATACTTGTCGTCGGCAGGAATTTTATTATCAAGATAATGTTTCCATTCGCCGAGAGTTTCAAGCCATTCTGCGTGATTCTGCTGTTCCATACCGTCGCAGAGTGCCTCAAGTATATATTCAAGGTCGCCGAGCACATACTCGCTTACCTTAACATTTTTATTGATTTCTTTTTCGTCAATTTCAAGTTGTACAATTTCAGCCTGTGCGCCGAATTTATCTCTGTCGCCAGCAACACGGTCAGAAAATCTTGCACCGCACGCAATAATAAGGTCGCACTTGTCGGTAGCCATACCTGTTTCATAGCCGCCGTGCATACCTATATTACCCATACAAAGCGGGTGGTCGGCAGGAATACAGCCAAGTCCCATAAGCGAACAGCAAACGGGAATATCTGTAAGCTCTGCAAATTTTTTGAAAATTTCCGTTGCGTTTGCGCTGATAATACCGCCGCCTGCATATATAATAGGCTGTTTGGCATTTCTTATCATATCCTGAACTTTTTTGATTTTTTCGGGATTTTTAATGCTTACTCTTTCAACTTCTTTAGGCTTTACAACCTCAAATTCGGTTTTGTTTGCGGTAACATCCTTTGGTACATCAACCAAAACAGGACCTTTTCTGCCTGATTGAGCAATTTCAAAAGCCTTACGGAGAGTAGGAGCAAGGTCTTCGACTTTTTCTACAAGGAAACTTGCTTTTGTGATTGGCTTTACAATGTTTACAATATCAACTTCCTGAAAACTGTCCCTGCCAAGCTGGTCGGTAGTAACATTACCTGTGATTGCAACAACAGGTATACTGTCGATATTTGCGGTAGCAATACCTGTAACAATATTAGTGGCACCCGGACCTGAAGTTGTAATTACAACGCCTGTTTTGCCAGTAGCTCTTGCGTAACCGTCGGCAGCGTGTGACGCACCCTGCTCGTGAGCGGTAAGAATATGGTTGATTCTGTCGCTGTACTTATAAAGAGCGTCATATGTATTAAGAGCCGCACCGCCCGGATAACCGAATACGGTATCAACTCCTTGCTCTAACAAACACTCACAAATAATTTCTGCACCTGAAAGCTGCATTTAACCTCTCTCCAATCCTCTTTATATGGCTTACAAATCTATTATATCAAAATGCCATCAGATTTAAATTCTTTAAATATACGTTACCTTTTATTTTACATAATAACAGCAAAAAAGTCAATATTTTTATAATTATAAGATGTTTGTTGCAAAGAGGTTATAAGTGAATATTAATTTATAAAGACAAAAATATAAAGACAAAAAGTTTGATGTTAAAATTCCGATAAAAATAATAGGCTTCGCACGGGTTTATAAAATTCGATAATGGCATCAATCGTGTTTGTGTATCTGAGATTCTGTGGCGCAGGTTTTTCAAGGTCAATCTTTTTGTCGCAGTCCCATATTTTCATTTTCCGGTCATAATAGCCTGTTTCTTTAAACATAAAAGCTCCCTAAAAGTGTTAATAAAAAATGTATAATACAAAACAAAATAAAACAAATTAGTATTTTACGAAAAAACAGATTAAAAGGTTATTTTTAGCCACATTTTTATAATATGAATTACAAAATTTGATAAAAACACCCACAAACAATTTTGTTTATTATTGACATAATGGTAAATATATGAGAAAATATTAGTGTAAAATTTTACAAAGGAGTGTTTAACAAATGAACAATAAGATGTTAAAAAAAGCAGTATCGGCATTGCTTGCGGTTGTTGCAGTTTCGTCTGTTGCAATCAGTGCGTCTGCGTATGACATAAATAAATACGATTTAAACAGTGACGGAATTTTTGATGTACGGGATGTCACCTACCTGCAAGAGGGAATAGCAAACGGAGATACGCTTGACAGCAAAGCCGATTTTGATAAATCGGGCATTATAAATGTAAACGATGTTACCTATGCGCAGAATATTATAAACGGCAGTTTTTATGTAAAACCTGATTTTAAACTTCAGTCAAATTCAAAAAGCAAGCTGAATTTTAAGAGCGTATACAGCGGAGCAGACAGCAAGTATCCAAACAATGCTTACCATCCAAAGGTTGTGGATACAGGCGAAAAATGGAACGGATACCGCTATTGGATTTCGTACACGCCGTATCCAAACGGAAATGATAAGTACGAAAATCCGACAATTGTCGGCTCAAATGACCTTATAAATTACTCGGAAATTAAGTTTTGTGAGGGTATTCGAGATGATTACAAGGCAGGGGTAAGGTTTAATTCCGACTCCGAGCTTGTGTATAATCCCGACAAAAACAGACTTGAGCTTTATTGGAGATATACAGACTACGAGGCAAACTATATGGCGCTTTATATGCGCTATTCGTATGACGGCAACAAATGGAGTGGCCGTACACCTGTGTATGAAACCGATAACCGCAAAAAATACGATATGGTAAGTCCTGCAATCGTTTACGAAAACGGGACTTACAAGCTGTGGTATGTAAACGGCTACAAGGTTTGGTACAAGGAGTATAAGGACGGTGTTTGGTCGGACAGTGCGGTGACTGCATTAACTTACCCGACAACGACATATACATGGCATATTGATGTTGAAAAAATTAACGGAAAATACGAACTCCTTGCTTGCTCGACCCAAGATAAGTCAGACCGCAGGCATATGAGCCTTTACCACGCAACATCGTCAAACGGCTTTGATTGGAGCGAAGCGCAGGTTGTGCTCAAACCGTCGTCCGATCCGTCAAATTGGGACGGCGGCGGACTGTACCGTTCGGCTTTTATTTATACAAACGGTAACTATATAGTGCTGTACAGCGGAAGAAACGACAACGGTGATTTTGGCACGGGACTTGTATTCGGCGACAGTATGAATAAGTTGCAAGGTACAGACCTTGACTTTATCGGCAATCAGAAAACCTCGGCAGACAAGCTGTGGAAATATATAAATCAATAAAAGTGGGCGAATTTATGAAAAAATCATTAAAAATAATGTCCGTCTTTATGTCGGCAATGCTTACCTTAGGCTCACTCGGCGCAGTATCGCTGACAGCAGGCGCTCAAGAAAGCATTGGCACTGTCACAAAAATAACAAGCGGTGACTTTGTTTATACCGTAGAGGACAATGTCGCTACCATTGTGGATTACACAGGCTCGGCAAACGCACTTGTAATTCCGCAGACGATAGACGGCCGCAAAATCGTACGCATTGGCGACTATGCTTTATCTAAAAAAGCAAAATTAAACAGTATTGTTGTGCCGGAGTCAGTCGAGAGCATCGGCTCAAGTGCTTTTGAGGATTCTGTTGACCTCAAAAAGGTTACTCTGCCCGACTGCGTAACCAAAATCGGACCTTCTGCATTTTACGGCTGTTCAAAATTAACAACGGTAAATATTCCTGCCAAATTAGAGGAAATTGATGATTACACATTCAGCGGCTGTACTCAGCTTACAGATATAAAACTCTCGGAGTCGGTTACTTATGTCGGCGAAAGCGCATTTGAAGGCTGTTCAAACCTAAATTCAGTAACGCTTTCCGAAAATACAGAAACAATCGGCGATTGTGCTTTTTATGAGTGCGGTTCACTTTACAGTATAAATCTTGAAAATGTAAGTCAGATTGGCGCAGGCGCTTTTGTGTATTGCGCAAATCTCGATGATATTGACCTTACGAACTGCTCGCTTATAGGCGAAAATGCGTTTTTCGTATGTCAAAGCCTTATTAATATAAAATTCCCCGACTCTATATACTCAATTCCGCAAACTGCCTTTGAATACACTCTTTGGGAGCAGAGTGCTCCTGACGGTGTGCTTTATGCAGGCAACTTTGCATACAAGATAATCGGTGATTTTACAGACAGCACATTGACATTTAAAGATAATACATACGCAATTAATGACGATTTCCTTTCTTATAACGAATATGTTAAAAAAATCAATTTGCCCGACAGCCTTACAAGTATCGGTGTGTCGGCTTTTGAAAGCTGTTCGAATTTAAAGGAAATTACTATCCCTAATCGTTGTTCTGTGCAGGCTATGGCGTTTTATGATTGTTCAAGTCTTGCCAACATTAACTACAACGAGAGTATGGTGTGGACTGCTCCGTCTGCCTTTTGTAACACCGCTTGGTACAACAGCCAGCCCGACGGCATTGTATATCATGGTACAGCCGCTTGTGCTTACAAGGGCGAATTTGCCGCAACCGAAACTGTAAAGGACGGCACAACAATTATTGTTGACGGTTTGTTTTATGGCGATGAAGTGCTTACAAGTATTAATCTTCCCGACAGCGTTGAGTATATCGGCAATATGGCATTTGAGGATTGTATAAATCTTAAAAAAATAAGTCTGCCAAAGAGCCTTTATACCCTTTGTGATGAAACATTCCTCGGCTGTGAAAGCCTTGAGAGCGTTGAACTTTCTGAGGTAGTAAACATCGGTGCATCAGCCTTTGCTCACTGCACAAGTCTTAAAAGTATTGTAATTCCGGAAAGCGTGGAATTCGGTATTGACGACAGTGCATTTTTAAACTGCACTTCACTTCAGAAAGTAACCGTTAACGGAAATATTCAACAGATTGGTTCTGCAGTATTTATGAACTGTGAAAATCTTAAATCTGTCAATATTCCGAAAAGTGTCGGATATATTGGTGCAGACGCATTTGAGTTTTGCGAAAAATTAACTATTAAGTGCTACGAAAATTCATATGCTCACGAATACGCAAAAACAAACGGCATTAATTATTCGCTGATTTTTGATGAGAGAGAATTCGGCGACATCAACAATGACGGCAAAGTAGATGTAAACGATGTAACTCATTTGCAGAGATATATTGCAGGCTTTACCGATGAGAGCGGTGCACCGATTATTCCTGACAGCGACCTTGGCTATGCGGATATAACAGATGAAGGCACAATTGATTCAAGAGATGTTACAGCTTTGCAGATGATACTTACAAATAAGTAATCGGATAATTTTATTAGATTATGGTTTAGCGGAGTGTCGGTCGGGGATTGAAATTTAGCTAACGCTTAATTATCCGTCCAAAAACAAAAAAGTTTACTCAATTTTTCAAAAATTGCGGGTTTGGGCAGCGCCCATAAAATCTTCTGATATAACAATTTATCAGGCGCAAACAGCCACGCTGTTTGCGTGCTTGCACATAGTTTGAAAAACAGGCGACAGCCTTTTATAAAAGAAATAATTAACTTTTTTCATTATATAGTGAATGCCTTTTCTTTTTGCTTTCGCATTTAAAGGCATTCGCCGTTGTGTTCAAGTTGCCAAACGGCAAGCCGTTTGGCTGTCAGAAATTTGAGATAACCGAAAATATTTGTGGGCGTTGCCCACACCCACAACCTTTGAAAAGGTTGACCAAACTTTTAACTTTGGGACGGAAAGTTTGGCTGTTGCTTTACTTTGTTGCCCGACTTAAGCTAAGCAAAATGAGCTTAGAATATTTCACACAAAAACTCCCCTTGAGCATTAGCCAAGGGGAGTTAATCGTTTAATTTTATTTTAAGAATGTTCCAAATCTCTTTGTTACCAGTGCAAATACAGCATAACAGCCAAAGCCTGCAACTACAATAATCCAGCGGACAAGCCACAAATCCATAAGCAGATACGCAAGCACGATGGCAACTATAAATATTATTGTCGGCAATGCAAACTGTCTGATAGGGAAGAGGTCTTTGTCGAGCTTTCTTGAGTGACGGGAGTGCATTATAAAAGAAACCATATAAGACGCTACCGTTGTAAAGCAGGCTGCCATACCGCCGAACATCGGCACAAAAATAAAGTTGAGCACAATGTTTGTAACAGCCGCCACAATGGTGTTGAATGCTATGTATTTTGTGGACTTGTAGTAATATTCTACATTTACATAAACCGTATACATATACATTTCAAAAGATGCAAATACAAGCGGCGGAATCATATATATACCGCTGTAATACTCCTTTGTAGCCATAATTTTTACAATTTCAGGCGCAACAAACATCAGGCAAAGCATTACAACAAGGGCGATTTCAAGGTACTTTGTAATATTTTTGTTGATGGTATCCTTTTCATTGGTCATCAGCTTTCGTGTAAACCAAGGCACCCACACCGCCTCAAGAGATGCGGTAACAGCCATCGCAACCATACTTAGATTATAAATCAGGCTGTAAACACCTGTTTCGGAAGAATTATACAGGTTGGTAATCATAATTCGGTCTGAGCTTGACAGCAGTACAAGCGAAAGTCCGTGGAAAATAAGCGGCAATGAGTAGGTGAGGGCATATTTCCAATACAACTTGTTAAATACCTTTTTGCCCCTTATAAATGACGCAATCACAAAGTATATGCCCACTATGGTGTAAACAGCGGCATATGGGATAATGTAACCCATATACTTATTGTCGCCATGCATATTTAGAATTGTTATAATTGCGGCAACCTGTATCGTCAGGTTCGGCAGTGCCAGCAAAAGGGTCTTTTTTATGTAGTCAACCTTCATCATATATTTGGTGGTCATTGCGGTTGATACAAACTGAAAATACGACTGCATAAGACAGCAGATTACAAGCACAATGTCAATGTCGCTCCATATGAGCATTCCTGTAATTATGAGCGCCGAAGAACCCACAAAGCTGAGAAGTGACAGTCCGTAGATTGAGGACATATATCCCTCGATATCGTCACCAAAGTCAATGTAAGCCGTTCTTATTGAGTTGCCGAGCGACATACCCACTATGAGTGTAAGTATGCTTACCCACGAAAGGTAGGTTTGCGATATACCGTACTCAGAGGTTGTGAGAAGTCGTGTGAATATAGGGATTGTAAAGAAAGCAAGCGCTTTGTTAAAAAGATTTCCTACAAGGTAAAATGCGCTCGCTTTAAGGCTTTTGTTGCCCTTTCCCGCTTTACTTGCCAAGTGAAAGTCACTTCCTTAAATAATAATGATAGCTGTGTTTTTTCTTCAGCGAATGCTTTCCCTTTTCTTCAAAAATAAAGTTTCCGTCCTCGTCCTTTTTTGGCAGAGCATAAGGAATAAAGGCGGCCAAAGTAAGGATTGAGAAGAAGTAGTAAATGTTGTAGTATGCCTCGCTTTGCAGCATAATCATAAAGGCACAAATTGCGCCCGATACAACAAAAGGAATTTTGCCGTTTTTTCTGTTTCTATACAGCGCCATACCGCAGATGATAAGAATTGCAAAGAAGATTAAAAATCCCGGCAGGCCGCTTTTGTATAAAAGGTCAAGATAATAGTTGTGGGCATGGGTAGCGCCGATAAGATCTCGTGATGCCTGACTTTCAATTTCACCAACACCAAATACAGGCGATTTTGCAAAGGCGGCAAGCGCACCGTCCCAAATCTTAGTTCTTCCCGTAAAGGTAAGGTCCCTGCCGAGCATATCTACAATAATAAACGCAAATGCCTCCTGTAATCTGAGGATGATTACACCGAAGAAATACGTAATATTTATTGCGAGATAGGTAATGATATTGAGAAAATTCGGCATTTTGTTTATGAGTGCAAGCAAGAGGAAGAGTATAAATACCGTCATACCGATTACACTTGTTGCCGAGAACGCAAGTATTACATTGGCAAACGATACTGCAGTAATTACAAATGACGAAAGCGTCAGCTTGTTGTACTTTCTCAGCGAGCGAACTATTGAGAAGATAATCGCAGGGAAAAACAGCATAATTGAGTTGTTTCTGTATCCGAGAAAGTAGTTTTGCGTATAGTTATTAAATTCGTACATACCTTGCGGAAACAGAATTATAGTTACAAAATTTATAAGCACAAACAGTCCGAGCGTAAACGATGCGCCGTCAAGCAGTGCATCGGGGTCTGTTTTCAGTCCCATTTCCACAACAAGGCAGATTGCAAGGGCATTTAGTATGGTGAGGAACAGTGAGGTGTAATCACCTCCGCAATAAATTGTTGCAAGTACACGCCACACCTCAAAGAAAACTATTCCTACAAAGAACAGCGACACTTTTTGGTAAAAGTAAACGAACCATACGCCGAGAACGGCTATTACCATAATCTTAAACACATTTGATATGGTATCGAATGTGTGCAGCGCAGGCATTTGAGAAAACATTGCAGGTTTATAAAGCGCCATAAATACAAGGGCGATAAACCAGCGTTGATTCATTAGCTTTTTCATTATAACCTCCTTATATTACAGCATCTTTTTAAGCTTTTTAAGGACGGGTAAAATACCGAGTTTGCTTAAAACTTTGTTGCGTTTAATTTTAAATTCCCTCTTTTTGTCAACCGTTGCATATTTAAACACAAGTTCGTCAAAAGGAACGGTGTCAAGCTGATTAAAGAAAGCCTCTCTGTTTGGGTGCGCCTTTGTCGGTGTGCCCATAACAGGATAGGTGAGCCTGAGCTTTTCTTTTGGAATATCTCTGAAAAAGATTTCGCTTTTAATATTGTCAAAGAGCTTTTTACCTTTTTCGTTGTTTAGCAGTACAAAAGAAATTCCCTTGTGGTCGTCAAGGTCTGGGAAAATCTGCTGAATAAGCCACAAATCTCCGAGTGTAATATCGCTGATTCGTGGGAAAGACTTTAGTCGGCAGGTGCTGCAAGCAGGACGGTTGAAAAGTGAAAAACCAAATCCTCTTGCGAATGCATCGTTTTTCCAAAAAGCCGATTTTTCGTGGTCTTTATACTTAATGGTGAGGGAATAATTTTCCCAGCTTATCCTTTTGTCACGGAAAGAAATCGAGTCGATATGTTCGTTATTCGCATTTGCAAATTCAAGGTACTTATTCCAAATTTTCGGTGACGGAGCACCATGGCAGAACAAATCAACCGTTATAAGATTTTCGTAATCCTTGCCCAAAAAGCTCTTTAGCGCCCTTATCTGACAAGGAGTGCCTGAGAAAAGAACCGTTTTCTTATTATCGAGCAAGGCTTTGGTTTCCTTATAAATTCCCTGAGTGTTACTCTGAACATATTTTGAACTTCTGAATTTTTTAAGGTCATCTATATTATCAACGGCAATGTGTCTTACACCGAAGTTTTCATCAAACGCAGCGCCTATAACAACTCCGCCGTTGCTTATTATCGCTTTTGCAAGGTGGGTAAAAATTCCGCCCGAAGTGCTCTCGTGGCGAATATTCTCATCTTTGCTGTATGCCGCAACAGCCGAAAATTCAGCTGTACCCTTTTTAAACTGCTTTATCGGGCAGGCTTTAATGCACGCACCGCAGCCTATGCACGCCGATTCGTCAACATTTGCATACACAAATCCCTCGCTGTCGGGTTTCATACTTATAGCTTTGACAGGGCATTTGTCGGCACACGCCGAACAGCCGCAGCAATCGTGCTTGTCATACAGCTTTATATGTTTTTCATGGGCAGGCAAAATTCCGTCAAGCGCAGCGGTAATGTATTCGGCAGAATGAGCCTTTAATTTTTCAAGCCTTGCCTGCACCTGTGTATAATCAATAGTTTTGTTTAGTTTGCCGTCCCATTCGTCGGCAAGCTCGCTGTCTTTTATCTGTCTGTATTCAAGACCGAGGCTTTTTAAAAGCGACTCAAGCCTTGTGTTGGTTGAACCCTTAGTGCCCGGAGCAAAGCGCTCGAACACAAAGTATTGCCTTTCAAAAATGGTAGAGAACACACTGCCATGGAAAGAATCGGTGCAAACATACTTTGCGTTTTTAATAAGGTTTACAAAGCCGTCGGGCGCAATATCGTAAAGCGCAAGGTCAGCATATCCGTTGTCCGACTTCGTATAGCCGTCAATATACGGCAGGCACACAACCTTTAAGCCTGTTTTTTCGGCGAGCTTTCTGACCTTTTTTCTATGCTCGGGATTTTTGCCGAGGAAGTAGCAGAATATGTACTCGCCGTCAACCTTCGGTGTACTTCCGCTCATTTTGTCCCATATTTTCTTGTCAACCATAAGGGTTGGGTCAAGAACAAGCTGAGCCTCTTTGTTTGTGAGTTTTTTTATTATGTCGCAGCCGCTCATCTCTCGGCAGGAAAGGCTGTCAAAGCCGTTGATAGCTGATTTATAAAGGCTTTCATCGGCTTTCTCAATCGAGCTTATGCCAAAACTCGGCGCATACGCAATTCTGCGAGTTCCCTTTGGAACGAAAGAAAGCGTGTAACACTGCTGTTGAATATGAACAGGCAGCCAAATTTGGTCGCTTCCGCAAATTACGGCATCGTATCTTTTGCTGTATTCTTTTAGAGCTGCAAGGCTGAGAAAATTACGGGTTATGCGCAGATTTTGATTTACAAAATTGTCAAAGCCTGCGTTCCTCAGAGCCATACACTTTGAGTATTCCGCATTGCCTGCCGTACCCTTTTGCGACATTTTATATTTGATTTTTGCCGCAAGTTTTTTGGGCGAGAGCAGTGTGGCGAGCTTGTCTTTTTTGCTCGATGTATATGTAAAGTTGATAATTTCGGTATCATATCCCATTTCGGTAAATATGGACTGCATAGCATATGCCTGCAATTTTGTACCGTAATTTTGAGTTTTAAATGGGGTTGCCAGACCTAACATAAATTTCTGAACCTCCGAAGTTTAGTTGCCCTTTGTTTTATCTTCATAAAATTGCTGCAGCTTTTTAGCCTCAACAGAAATTTCAAAGCCGCAGTTTTCTATTTCCTTAGCCATATCTTTTCGCTCGTAGTCAAGGCTGTTTTCAAGAATTTGCTTTGCCCAGAGTTTATCCTCTGACTGAGAATCAATAAAGTGCATAAGCGGTGTGCAGTCAACCTCCTCGGGCACAACCTTTGCCGTACCAAAGGTCATAAGACCTGCCGCCTGAGCCTCAATATACACAATGCCAAAGCCCTCGTATCTTGACGGAAGAACAAATGCGTCAAATGCCTGCATAACATCGGGCACATCTTTTCTAAGTCCCGTATAGGTAATTTTATCGGAAAATCCGTTCTCTTCGGCATATTTTTTAAGTCCGTCAAATTTTGCATAGCTTTTGTAGTCGCCGACCATAACAAGGTGAGAATCGGGGTGGAGCTTGCAAATTTCATTGAATATGCTCAACATTCTTTCGGGGTTTTTCTGATAATAAAATCTGCCTACAAAGCCTACCGCAAAGGTGGTGTCGGCTATGCCAAACTCGTTTCTTATTCTTTTTCTTGTGCTCGGATTGTAGGAGTAGCTTTTTGTATCAATCGCATTCGGCAAAACTCTGAAATTGCTTTTTTCAAGAATTTTGTCACCGAAAAGATACCTGCCTGCGTCCTTACTGCAAGCAAAAAAGTCTGTTGCATATCGGCGAAGTCCTACCTTTAGCACACTGTTATACATTCTTTTTACAAAGCTCGGATTGTTTACATACGCAAGGTGTGCGTGGGCAATTCTTGTTTTTATGCCGTATTTTTTGCCGAGCTTGCAGTACAGCGCCGACCATTCCTCCATATTTGAGTGGAGAATATCGTAATTGCCGTTTTTCATAATCTCGCTGACCTGCCTGATGTTCTTGCTCAGATTTTGCGATTTGGGAGTAACACGAAAAATATTACAGCCCATTTTTTTAAATGCGTCCTCGTTAAGACTGCCGTTTTTAATTGACGGCAAATCATCAATTATGATGTCAAATTTTACATCGTTGTGGTTCATATGGGTGTAAAAGTTCAATAAAACAGCGCCCACACCGCCTCCGTTGATTCCGACAGCAATCTGTAATACTTTCATTTTCGTTTCCTTCCTGTTTTGCTTAATGCAGTTTTTTCCTCTTTACGCCGAGAGGTATCATTTTTTTGATTTTGGTTTTCGGGTTTACCTTGAACGCAAGTTTTGTGTTGACATAGCTGTCAAAATCTAAGCCGTCAAAGCCGTCATAAATTGTATCTCTGCACACCTGTCTTTTATCAGGTCAAAATAATCTTTGTCCTTTTCGGTATTTACGAGTACGAGAGATACTCCGTTATCGTCATAAAAATCGGGGTGGAATTTTTGAATACCCCCAAAATCGGCAAGCGGAATAAAAAGTCCGCCCGATGTGCTTTTAAAAGCCGAGGTGCGGTCTTTGTACTTTGCCGCATACACCTTTGGCTCATCGCAACGCTTTGCGTCAGTCATAATGGGGCAGTGCTTTACGCACAGGCCGCAGTCAACGCACTTGCTTTCGTCAACAACAGGGCAGAGAAATCCCTCGCTGTCGGGTGGTATTGTTATACATTTTTTAGGACAAATCTGCTCACAGCCTGAGCAGCCACAGCAGCTTTTGCCAAGCTGAAGTATATTGTTCACAATTAATCAACTATCATATTTTTAAGAATATCAAGCGATTTTTTACGCTCTGCCGATATTTTTTCGTTTACCTTTTCAAAATCTATTTTTTCGCTGTCAATGTCAAAGTCATTGTAGCTTTTGAGTATTCTGTTTTCGTAGCCGATAAGCTGAAGAATACTTGAGATTCTTTCACTGTAACTCTTTGGCAGAACATCGGTAAATTGTGTGTTAAGACCGATTGCAAAGGCAGTGCCATGGAAAGAATCGGTAAGGAAATGCTCGGCATTATTTATGTACCACAAAAATTCACCGATTGGAGGACAGCAAACAAATTTGCCGCTCCTCACAATATGGTGGAAACAGTGGCTCAGTCGGTAGAGTTTAAGTCCTTTTTTCTTTGCGTACTGCTTTGCGTATTCGTCAAATTGTTTGTTTGGGTGGAGCTGATACACAAGCACATATTTTTCGATGCACTCTCGCTGAGGTATGAGCTTTTCCCACTCCGATTTTTCAAGCAAAAAGGTAGGGTCAAGCACCTGCTCGGCAGGCACTCCGAGTTCGTTTGCGATTTTTACACCGCTGTTTTCACGAATTGTAATTTTATCGTAGCGTTTAAGCCACTTTTTAATGTTTTCTTTGTCCTTTGGCAAAACTTCACTGCCGCCAAAACTTGCGGCATATGCAATCTTCTTTGCACTGTCGGGCAAAAACGACAGAAAATATACAGGGTCAATCTCACCGCACACAACGGTATTCCACACCTGATCACTGCCTGTCATATAAATATCTGCCTGAGGAATATCGTCGGCAAGCTCCTGTTCGCTGTTGTATTCCTTGTCGGTCACCTTAACGATTTTTCTGTACTCTGCAAATCGCTTATCCGCAAATTTATATACGGGATTTTGAGTTGCTTTAAAAACAAGACGAGTGAGTGCATTTTTATTCCACTTTGCACCCACACTTTTGAGCCTTGTGTCAACAAGATTTTCGGTTTTTTCGTCTGTTCGGTAATAATCTATACATACGGCATTTGCGCCGAGCTTTTCAAGAGCGGTTTGTGTTGCATATGCCTGAAGTACAGAGCCGTAGTTAGATACGGCGTGCCTTGTAAGATATGCAACGGTTTTCTTCTTTTCCATACTTTCCTCTTTATTTTTGCTTTTTACTTCCAATGAGTTTTATGTAATAATCTGTAAGTCTTTGTGCGTATGTTTCAGGTGAAAATTCAATTTTTGCTTTTTGGACAGCACGAGTGCTCATAGCTTTATATTCATCTTGAGAAAGGGCACATACCTTTTCAATTGATTTTTTTAGGTCATTGCTATTAAAGGGCTTACATACAAATCCGGTTTTTCCGTTTTCTACAATTTCAGGAAGACCGCCGTAATTCGTTACAATTACCGGCTTGCCCTGCGACATTGCCTCCATAATTGCGTAAGGTCCGTTTTCATACCATTCACTTGGAAGAATAATACACTTTGCCTCTGCGACGAACTTTTTGAGCTCATTGCCTGATTTAAAGCCGAGCATTTTAACCTTGCCCTCAAGGTTGTGAGAAGATATGTATTCTTTTATTTCATCCTCTATAGGACCAGTGCCGAGAATAATAAGAGGTATATTATTGTTCAACTTTTCTACAGCTTTCAAGAGCGTGAGAACGCCTTTTTCTTCTGAAATTCTACCAAAATATAACAGGTAGTTCTTATCAGGATTACTGTCTGAATATACTGTATCAGTAGGAAGAAAATTCTTCATGTGAATAATTTGGCTGTGAATAATTCCAGATTCCTCAAGTTTCTTCTTATAAAAATAAGACGGTGTTATATACAGGTCTATATCGTCATATATTTTCATTCGCTTATAGTTCATTGCCTCAATAGCGGCAAGCGTGCTTTTGGCGGTTGAGCCTTTTACACATTTGTTTTTTATGCAGTTTAAATATTCGCCATGCAGACACTTTTCACACACCTTGCCATTTACAAGCATTTCATGATTTGGACAAACGCAATTCAAGTCATGAATTGTAAAAACAATTGGAATATTGTATTTTTTTATTGCTCGGACAATTGACAGTGTAATATGACGGTGCACAAGATTTATATGAACAATATCGGGATGCTCAGTTTCAATTAGCAAAGAAATATTTTTTTTTGCCTCAAAAGAGTAGAGAACGCGAAATCCAGCCTTTACTTTTTGCAACTTAGAAATATTGCCATTGAAGTCAACATTGCTGACAAAGTACTTTTCTTGTTCACATGATTTGTTATGACTGTCCGCCATTGCAAAGTAGATTACATCATGCCCGAGCTCTGTAAGTAGCTTTGCAAGTCCAAAGTAGTAGGTTTCACTGCCGCCTTTTACATAGTGGTATTTATTTACAAGCAGAATTTTCATTTATTCGGCCCTGCCTTTTTGTTTTAATGCTCGTGCCATAGGGTATAGCTTTGAGTGAACAAGCGAGATTACGGCAATCATCATACCCTTTGGCATTGCATTGCACACACTTGTCATAAGTTTTTTAGATTTCTTTCTGTCATCGGGGTACTGCGGAAAGTCTTTCCATGGCGACATAGCCTTGTACTTTAGGTAATCGCCGACAAACGGGTGGTTGTTGTTTTCGTTCCATGGTCGTGTACCCGACAAAAAGCACGAAGTATAGTGAATAATATACGGGTCTGTTACCGTTTCGCTGTACTCCTGTTCGCTTAGATGGTGCTCAGGCTTTCTGACCTTCATCAGGTCTTTAAAATTAAAGTCGAAGAATACAGTCATTGCGTCATATTTTGTATGTACTACCTTTACAAGTCCCTTTTTGGCGAGAACACCGTTGAGCACACCTTGGTCAACATAGGTTATGTCGCCGTTGTGCGCAATGATAAAGTCGAGAAATTCCTTTTCAACATTCATCTCACGCCAGCTTTTAAGGTCAATGAGCAGTACGCCGTTGTTTGTGTAGGTGCTGTTGCTGTCAAGGTTAAGCTCGGTTTTGTAGCGGTCACTTCGGCAGTCGTCAACAGCCGCCACAACCTTGTCGCCGAGGTCTGTTTCCCAGAATTCCTTTAGCGAGTGGCGAATAACTGTGTCGCAGTCAAGATAAATACATCTGTCTATATCGTCAGGCAAAATGGTGCAAAGAAAAAGTCTGAAAAAGGTACTGATATTCCATCTGCCAACCTCAATTTCCACGCCTGCCTTTTTGTTGAGGTCGGGCTGAGGTATAAAGTGAATGGTGCGTCCGTATTTGCCGACCATTTCTTCAAAGCGCTGTTTGTTCTCGGCAGAAATGCTGTTGTCTATCATATAAATATTAATGCTTTCAGAGTCTGTATTGTTATGAAGTAAAGACATTATCGACACACCCGCAATCGGTGCATAGCTGTCAGAACTTGAATAAACTATGTTCATTTTACCCTCCGTAAAAATATTTTTAAGTCATTATTTAAGATACTTTTCTTCAAATTCCTTAAACGACTGGAGATTTTTGTCTTTATCGGCTAAAATAAGATTTTCAATACCGCCGATTTCGTCAAACGGCCACTCAACGCCAAAGTCTGGGTCGTTATACATAATGCCGTCATCATACTCGCCGTAGAACTTTTCGCCGCATTTGTAAGAAACAACAGACGGCTCAAGTACAAGGTAGCCATGAGCAAAATGTTCGGGAACATAAAGTTCGTTCATATTTTCTTCGGAAAGGTAGAAACCCTGCCACTTTTTAAAGGTAGGGGAGTCCGGACGAAGGTCAACGATAACATCAAAAACCTTGCCTTTAATGCATCTTACAAGCTTTGCCTGCTCGTGCACACGCTGAAAATGGAGCGCACGAATAACGCCCTTGTGAGATACTGTGTAGAAAACCTCTGCAAGGTTGTGCTCAAGACCGTTAGCCTCGAAAACTTCCTTAGAATAATCCTTAATAAATGCGCCTCTTACATCTGTTGCGCAAAACGGTTTAATAAGATATGCACCCTCAAAATCGGTATTGCAGAATTCAAACTTCTGAATCATATAAATAATCTCCTTAAAATGTTTCTATTCTGAAAATCAACCCATAATTTTCATAAAAACGCAGTTCGCATTACGAATATAAAGGGCGAAAGATAAATTTCGCCCTGATTTTTAGTCTACGGACTTAATCCACTCCATAGTAAGCCTTGTGCCCTCTGCAAAGGAAATCTCAGGTTTGAAGTGGCAGTCTGTTTCTATGTCGGTTGTATCAAATGCCTCAAGCGGCATATTTACACCTGTAAACGGCACATCACCGAAAATCGGTTTTGCGTCGGGTGCAAGCTCGTTCTGCATTTCAAGAATGAACTCCTTGAGTGGTCTTGCGTTGCCACTGCCTATTGTGTACTCTTTGTTTGCAATGCCGTATTCGCCGATCGCCTCAAAGGCTCTTGCAACATCGTCTATATAAATGAAATCGTAATTTTGTGTAGCGGCTGTAAACTGTAAAGGCTCGCCTGCAATAATTTTGCGGATTGTTGAATTAACAAATCTCGGCGAAAACTCGCCTGCGCCGTAAGCGTTGGTAATTACCGCCCAGCAAAGGTCTATGTCAAGGCTGTTTGCAATCGGCTTGCAGATTGAACGGGCAATAAGTTTGCCTGCGCCGTAAATGTACGGCAAACCTGGTTTGCTTTCCTGTGTGTAAACGGCTGTGTAGGTTTCTTTTTCCATAATCGAACCTGCGTTTACAAACTTTTTGCACTGCATTTTGTCGGCTGTTCTGAGCGCACGGGCTGTCCAGAGCGCATTCTGCAACTGAATGTTCTCGTCGCATCTTAACGGGCCTGCCGAGCCAACCCATGCAAAGTGGTAGAAAACATCAACATCTCTGTCTGAAATTTTATCAAAGAGAGTTTCAATTTTATCAAGCTCGCAATATACAATTTCAATACCGTCAAGTTTTTCTATGTTGTCGATTTTTTCGTTTTCGTCTTTTACAACGGCAAAAACTTTTACTCCGTCAGCGCAAAGTCTTTTGCATACATTTGAGCCGACAAAGCCGTTTGAGCCTGTTACAATCGCCTTTTTCATCACTAAACCTCTTTTGTTGATGATATATTTAAATTCTGCTTGCTAAAAATTCCTCAATCTGTTTGTCCATACATTTTCTGACATCGCCTTTTTCCATATAACAGCGTGACCATTCAACAGTTTTTTCAACGGCCTCGGTTACATGCCAATGCGGTTTCCAGCCAAATACAGCCTTGAGTTTTGAGCAGTCGAGTTTTAAGAAATTCGCTTCGTGTACGGCATTTTTCTCACTTTTGTTTATCCAATTGATTTTGCCGTCGGCGTACTTTACAAACAGGTCTACAAGCTCGCCCGTTGTAACGCAGTCACATTCGTCGGGACCTACATTGTAGTAGTCCGCAAATTTAATATCTTCGTATTGTGCTTTTGCAATCATAAGGTATGCAAACAACGGTTCAAGCACATGCTGATACGGTCTTGTTGAATGTGGGTTGCGAACTATAATGTCTTCACCCTTTTCAAGCGCACGAACGCAGTCGGGAATAATTCTGTCGTTTGCAAAATCGCCGCCACCGATTACATTGCCTGCTCTTGCGGTTGAAATTGCCACTCTGCCGTCAGCAAAGAACGAATTTTTGTAGCTGTGTGTTACAAGCTCCGAACAGCTCTTGCTGTTTGAATACGGGTCAAAGCCGTCGAGCGGCTCGTTTTCACGGTAGCCCCATTGCCACTCCTTATTTTCGTAAACCTTGTCTGTTGTTACATTGAGGAATGACTTTACGCAGTCCGACTGTCTTACACATTCAAGAATGTTTACAGTGCCCATTACATTTGTTTCGTATGTATAAGCAGGCATTTTGTAGCTGTCACGCACAATCGGCTGAGCCGCAAGGTGAAGTACAATTTCGGGCTGTGCCTCGTCAAATGCCTTTTTAAGTAAATCAAAATCACGAATATCGCCGATAACGGATTTAATGTCGCCTTCGATATTTGCAATTTCAAATAAATTCGGGTTTGTAGGTGGGTTAAGAGAGTAGCCGGTAACCTGTGCGCCCGCATTTGCAAGGATTTTGCAGAGCCAACTGCCCTTAAAGCCTGTGTGACCCGTAACAAATACTCTTTTACCTTTATAAAAATTAAGCATTAATCTTTCCATACCTTCCACGGCGCTTTGTTTGTGCTCCAGAGTTTTTCAAGCTTTTCTTTGTCACGAAGAGTGTCCATACACTGCCAGAAACCGTTGTGTTTCCAGCACATAATCTGACCTTCTTTTGCAAGCTGTTCCATAGGCTCACGCTCAAACATAATTGTATCGTCTTTTACATAGTCGAGCACCTTTGGTTCGAGCACCATAAATCCTGCGTTTATCCAATCGGAGTCAATGTCGCTTTTTTCACGGAATGCCTTAACCTCATTTTCTTTTGAAAGTTCAAGCACGCCGAAACGGCTCTCGGGTTTTACCGCCGACATAGTTGCAAGTCTGCCGTTCTTCTTGTGAAATTCATAAAGAGCATTAATATCGACATCAGACACACCGTCACCGTATGTCATAAAGAAAGGTTCATCGCCTATAAAGCCACGCACTCTCTTAAGTCGGCCGCCTGTCATTGTGTTAAGTCCCGTATCAACAACCGTGACCTTCCACTGTTCGGCCCTTTTGTTATGTACGATTATTTTATCGTCCTGTGTAAAATCAAATGTTATGTCCGAAGTATGCAGAAAATAATCCGCAAACCATTCTTTAATTACATGCTGTTTGTAGCCTGCGCATATAATAAATTCGTTTACTCCGTAATATGAATAAAGTTTCATAATATGCCACAAAATCGGCATACCGCCTATTTCAACCATAGGCTTTGGCTTGAACTGCGATTCTTCGGAAATTCTTGTTCCAAAGCCACCTGCAAGTAATACAGCTTTCATTGCTTTTCCTCCTTAAACCGCACCTACACGCTTAAATACAGAAATAAATGTTTTGAAAATTATTTTTAAATCAAGTAATACGGAACGGTTCTTTACATAGTAAATTTCCATAGCTCTTCTGCGTGTGTATGTAGTGGCGCTTCTACCGTTTGCAGCCCAAAATCCTGTAAGACCCGGCTTTACGCTAAGCAGCATATCACGGTAGTTACCGTAAATTTTAGTTTCAACATCCATAACGGGGCGAGGGCCTACAACAGAAATATCGCCCTTAAGAATGTTAATAAGCTGTGGAAGCTCGTCAAGACTTGTTTTTCTCATAAATTTTCCTACTTTTGTAACTCGAGGGTCGTTTTCAAGCTTAAAGTTTTTTTCGTATTCGGCTTTTTGCTCGGGGGTAAACTGCTTTATAAGTTCTTCCGCATTTGTTACCATACTTCTGAACTTATAGATTTTTATTGTTTTGCCGCCTTTGCCGACACGCTTGTGCGCAAAGAAAGCAGGACCTTCGCTTGTGGTTTTTATAAGTATGGAAAGAATGATAAAAACAGGTGAAAGAACAATCAAACCGATGAGTGAACATACAATATCGAAAACACGCTTTACAAAATCGTAAATCGGCTTCGGCTTAACTGAATGTGTGTTTGATGCTGCCGCTTTCGATGTGTCGGTGATGTTTGCTTTTCCCATAATTGTTTCCGTTTTCTCCTCCGTAAATTTTTATCATACCCAATTAATTACCTGTGTAATTAAATAAAATTGCTCTGAAGTATTAAAGATTAGTCTTTGGTTGAATTGCTGTAATATCCGCCGTATCTTGAGTAGTAACCCTTGCCTTTTCTTGTTTCCTGCGGTTTAACTCTGTTAAGAATAACTCCGATGATTTTTGCATCTGTACGCTCGACTGTTTCTACGGTTTTTGCAAGCTCGGGATATGTAGTTGAGTTGTTTCTTGCAACAATTACCACACCGTCCGCTGCCTTGAGAATCGGAACTGCGTCAATAACAATGCCGACAGGCGGTGTATCAAAAATAATGTAGTCGTACTCTTTTTCAACCGTCTTGATAAGGTCAGCCATAGCCTCACTCGCAAGCAGCTCGGACGGGTTAGGAGGAATTGCGCCGTAGGCAATCGCCTTGAGGTTGTCAATCTTAGTGTCCTTTATAATGTCCTCAAGCGAACACTCGTCATTAAGATAGTTTGTAAGACCGGGTGTAGGCTCAATTTTAAGTGCTGTGTTTACTCTCGGACGGCGAAGGTCGCACTCAACTACAAGCACCTTGGTGGCAACCTGCTGAGCAAGTGCCGACGCAACATTGATAGAGGTTACTGTTTTGCCCTCGCTCTTTGTAGATGATGTAAAAGCTACCTTTTTGCAGCCTTTTTTGAGAATTGAATAAGCTATATTTGTTCTTGCCGCCTTGTAAGATTCACGAACCTGAAAGCCGAGAACATCAGTATCTATTGAACGATCAATTTTTGTTTTATTCTTTTTCATTGCTGTGTAACTCCTTTACTTATTTGCCGTATCTGTCGCCGTATTTGTTTGCATTTTTCTGATTTGAAAAATACTCAAAGTCAGGAATTGCGGCAAGAATAGGAAGATCAAGAATAGTTGTCATTTCTTCGTTGTATTTAATCTTCACATCGAGGAAGTCACGAACAAATGAAATGATAAGAGCAAGTATAAGTCCGCCGAGAAATGCAATAATTGTGTTTCTTGTTACATTCGGTGATGTAGGCACTTTCGGTGTATCTGCCTCATCGACAATCTTGAGTTTTGCGTTGTCCTTTACATTTGCGATTATCTTAGGTGCTATTTTAGCAATGGAGTCGCCTATTTCTTTTGATTCATAAGGACTTGGCGATACAACTATCGCATTAAATACCTCGGTATCCTCAATGCTTTCAAACTTAATCATAGTTTTGAGCTGTGACGCTGTGTATTTTTCGTGGAGCTCCTTTGAAACCTCGCTGTAAAATGTGTTTGAATCGAGCAGCTCAATGTAGGTTAAAACAAGGTTTTTAGCGTAGTTTACACTCTGGTTGTCTTCCATAGCAGAGGAAGTGTTGTAGTTTGTTTCAACATAGAGCTTTACGCTTGAGGTGTATGTTTTCTGAATAAAAAATGTAGTTACAAAAACCGATATGATTGCAAATAAACACGATACAATCAAAATGAAAACGATGTTTTTCTTAATTACTCTTGTTATGTCCTTAAACGATATTTCCATTAAAATGATTCTCCTCCCAGCTTTTACGGCAAACGCAAATGCATTTTCGCAGTTGCAATAATCAACATAAAAGCCGATAATTCTTCAAAATATAACATTACTATTATATTTGAAAACAACTTAAAAATCAATACTGCTAAAATGTGGTAAATTTGACGATTTTATATGCAAATAAGAGGATTTTGTACAAATATAACAAAACCTTTGTTATATTTGTTAAATTATAAAAATGCAAAATTTTATTATTTGGCAATTATGTATATATTTTTGAAACAAAAAACAAATAACCGCCACACTAATAAATGAAATTATACAAAAACAAAAATGTTTATCAGCAAAATTTCTACACATACAAAATTGTATGGATTTAACGAGTTTGCTTTTTTAGTAAAAATAATGTGAACATCAAATACAAATTTATAAAAGGAATAATAAAAACACCCTTTTGATGCAATAATTCAAAAGGGTGCACAAACAGATATGCAGTTTAAAACAAAATTGTATATTATTGAAAATCGAATAATTACAGATTCTTTTCGTAAATAAGTCTTAGTCCCTCAAGTACAAGGTCATCATTTATGATTATATTCTTTTTGCAGTAGCTTACAATATGCTGAGCCATTCCGCCTGTGGCAACCAAGGTGCATTTTTGTTGAACTTCCTCCTCAAAGCGGTCAATCATTCCGTCTATCATAGCTGCGTTGCTGTAAATTATGCCACTGCGAATACAGTCGGCGGTGTTTGTTCCGATAGCCTTTTGCGGAGCGGAAAAATTAACAGACGGCAGAAGTGCGCATCTTGCCGTAAGAGCGTCAAGCGAAATTTGCACACCCGGCAGAATCACGCCGCCGCAATATGCCTTATTCTCGTTCATATAAAGAATTGTTGTTGCGGTGCCCATTCCCACCACTATAACGGGGCAGGGGTAGTATTCCTTTAAAGCCACGCACATACACACAATGTCAGAGCCGACAGCGCCCGGATTGTCAAGGCGAATGTCAAGTCCTGTTTTTATTCCCGGCCCTATAACAAGACTGTCTACATTGGCAACAGTCATAATAGCTTTTTTAAGCAGGTCAGTTACAAGCGGTACTACACTTGAAATTATAGATCCGCTGATTTCCTTTACATTAACATTGTTAATCTTGAATATAGTATAAAGGTCAACTGCATAATCGTCGGCGGTTTTACTGCGATTAGTGGAAAATCTTAACTTCATAAGCAGTTTTTCACCTTTGTAAAGTGCAAATTTTATATTTGTATTGCCCACATCCGTGCAAAGCAACATAAATATCACCTCATTGTAATTGCTTGGAAAAAACATCCTGCAACTTAAAATTATATCGTATTTTTCCTTTTGTTTCAACTCTATTTTTAAATCTGTTTTGCTTATGGATGTAAATATTTGCCGCATTTGCGGATTTACTCGAAAAATGAAAAATTGTATTGTTTTTAGACTAAAGATGTTGTATAATAAAATATGCTTTAATTAATATAATGATATAATGAGGAAACAGCGTTTAATTATCTGTTGCTTTTTTTAAGACGGGAGAGTGTATATATGGCAGATAAATACAACTTAGACTATTTTGATGACGACAGAGTTGCGGCTCAACGCAGTCAATACAGAAGAGAATACCGTCAGCCGATGAACAGACCGCCGCAAAACGGCAGAGGGCCTGTACCTAATAATCGAAATAATGTGCATCGCAAGCCGCCTAAAAGAAAAAGATTCAGCAGAAGACTTAGAAACCGCATTATTATTGTAAGTGTTGGAATACTTATATTAATACTTATAATCACAATGATTTCTTCAATGTTCAGAGCCTGTACCGGTTCGGACAAAAAAGCTGACAATAATTCCGGTGAAACAATACCGCCTACACAGGTAGCAACAACTCAACCCGCAACACAAGCAGCAAACGCATCGGCACTTAATTTTGTTACGCCTAATATTCAGGACGATAACACAACAGGATATATGGGTACAAACGCTTACATCTGGAACGGCGCCGCATATGAGCTTTTCGGCGGCGATGAATACAGAGCACAGCTTTATGCCGATTCAATCAACAGCTATCAGCAGAAGTTAAGCGGAATTAAGGTTTACAATATGGTTGTTCCCAATCATACGGAAATGGGACTTCCGCAAAGACTTAAAAACAGCTCCGCTCCGTCGGATTCACAGGCAGAGAACATCAAGCAGATTTATTCAAAGCTAAACAGCTCGGTTACTCCGATAAATGTTTACAACAAGCTCGCCGAGCACTGCAACGAGTATATTTACTACAATTCCGACCACCACTGGACAGGACTTGGCGCATACTATGCTTATACAGCATTTGCCGAGGCAACAAATCAGGATGTTCTTGACCTCAGCACCTGTACCGAAAACAAGGTCGAGGGATTTACAGGTTCGTTTGCAAACACAAATGACGGACTTTCAACCGATACCGTAAGCTATTGGACATTCCCTTATAATGTTACAATGGATATTACGGATTCAAACGGCACTGTATCAAACTACGATTCGCCTTATTATCAGTATGCGGAGGCGGGTTCAAATACATACAGTTTATTTATTATGGGCGACAATCCGCTTACCGTTTTACATTCCGATTCCGAAAAAGGCACGGGCAAGAAGATTGCCGTTGTCAAAGAAAGCTACGGCAACGCATTCTCACCGTATCTTACAAATAATTATTCCGAAGTTCATATCATAGATTTCAGATATTTCGGACAGAATCTTGCAGACTACTGCAAGCAGAACGGCATTACAGAGGTTCTTTACCTCAACGGCATTATGAGTGCAAATACTCAGGTACAGCTCGACAGTATGGACGGCTTACTGAATTAATTGTTGATTTTTATTTGAATTAAGAAAGGAGGCAGCGGCAATGCTTGCGGAAAATGTAAGAGTAAATGTGTTTGGCAAGGTCGGAAAAGGTTTTTTCTCCGCCTATGTTTCGGGCAATTCCTTTTCAAACAAAAGCGCTTATCTTGTTACACGCAAGGACAGAGTTGAAGAATACTTTGACGGTGTGGTTATTGCTGTTGCCAAATTTGAGGGACTCAAGGGCGATAAATTCATAGTCGCTCCGTACGGAGAGATTTATTACGAGCCGGAGCTTAAAAAAATACTTGCCCGCTTGCGTAATGTAAAAGTGGAGAGTATAAGCTGTCTTTACGAAAAATCCTGCGGTGCGGTGATTTTTTACCGCAACAAGCAGAATACAAAGGTATTGCTTGTGAAGAACAGCAACGGCAGATATTGGAGTTTTCCAAAAGGTCATATAGAAAATGATGAAAACGAGCAGGAAACCGCTTTGAGAGAAATCAAAGAGGAAACAGGGCTTGATGTTACCCTTGCAAAGGGATTTAGAGAAATCAGCGAGTATTGCCCGTTCGGCAAAATTCGCAAGCGGGTAGTGTTCTTCCTTGCACAGGCGTTTACCGACAGCGTAAAAATTCAGGAGGAAGAAATCGACAGTTACATCTGGGTTGACCTCCAGCAGGCACGAAAACTTTGCACATATGACAACGATTTAAGAATAATAGAAAAAGCCGAAACCGCAATACATTTAATGAGAAATTAATTTGAAATCCGTTTCATATATATAATCGGGTGATTATATATGAAACGGATTATTTTATTGCTTATTTCTGCTTTTGTGCTTGCCTGTTCGGTTATGACGATTGTCGGCGGAAAGGAAACCGATAATTTTATAAAGTATGCGGAATTTAATGTTACGGCAGACGCTCTGCAAAAAGCCGTCAGTTACGATGTTTCTTCACAGTCGGAAGATACCAAACTGAATTATATAGAAATTTTATCGTACCTCGGCGCAAAATACGGCGGCGATTTTGCAAAATACAAGCAAAGCGATATGGATAACCTCTGCGAAAAGCTGAAAGACGGCAAAACAATAGCCGAGCTTACCAAGGATATGAAATACTATACATACTATTATAATGTATATACGGCGGTGCTCAGCGGTATGGTCGGCGACTTTGAGGAGGAGCAATCTGACGGCAGTGTAAAGCAGGACTACGGACTGCGGTGGTTTTCGCCGATTGCAAAAACCTTTCCGTATTCGCATTACGATGACTTTGGCGCAAAACGAACATTCGGCTACACAAGGCCGCATTTGGGGCACGACCTGATGTCGGCAGTCGGTACTCCCGTTATAGCCGTTGAATCGGGCAGGGTAGAGTGCCTCGGTTGGAACAGATACGGCGGCTGGCGCATAGGAATCCGCTCGCTTGACAACAAAAGATATTGGTACTATGCGCATTTAAGGCAAAACCGCCCGTATGCCGAAAACCTCAAGGAGGGCGATACGGTTACGGCAGGCGATGTTATAGGCTATGTGGGCAGAACGGGTTACAGCGATACCGAGAACATAAACGGCATTACAGAAAGCCACCTGCACATAGGACTTGAGCTTGTTTTTGATGAGAGCCAAAAGGAAAGCGACAACGAAATATGGGTTGATATGTATGCACTCATAGGCACTCTTGAGCAACACAAAAGCGCCGTTTTGCGAAACAGTGAAACAAAAGAGTTTAAAAGACAGTATTCCTTTAAAGAAATTAGTTGATAATGCCAAAAATTCCGGAAAGCAATTATATTTGCGCTGTTTTCATTGACTGTATTCTCAAAATAATGTAAAATAAACTGTAATCGCCCTCACCAAAAGCGGTGAGGGTATTTTATAGTGTGCAAATCCCGACAATTATTATACTGCGTTCAGAGCAATGAATTATCAGGTTAAAAAAGATATTTAACGCTTGATTTTGCACCGAATTTACAGAATTTTTGGGGGTATACAGATTGGTTTTTTCAAGCCTTGTTTTTATGTTTGCGTACCTGCCGCTTACTCTGCTTATATATTATATAGTGCCGAGAAAGGGCAGAAACATCTTTCTATTCTTTATAAACCTTTTGTTTTACGGCTGGGGCGAGCCAAAACTCATTGTGCTTATGCTCATAAACATTGCCGTAAACTACATAGGCGGTTACCTTGTCGATAAATTTAAAGATGATCAAAAAAAGCGTAAACTTGTGCTTATACTCACCTGTGTTATCGACATCGGCACACTCGCTGTGTTTAAATATACGGGAATGATTGTAGAAACCGTAAATATGCTGCCGTTCTTAAATCTGCCTACTCCGCAGATTTCTTTGCCGATCGGCATCAGTTTTTACACATTCCAAACAATGAGCTATGTAATTGATGTTTACAGGGGTGACGCACCCGTATCGAAAAATCCTATCAACTTCGGTACATATGTAGCGCTTTTTCCGCAGTTGATTGCAGGCCCTATCGTTCGTTACCGTGATGTTGCCGAACAGCTCACAAACAGACGAGAAACCTTGGACGAGTTTACAAAGGGTGTAAATCTGTTTATAATCGGTCTTGGCAAGAAAGTTTTGATTGCAAATCAGATGGGCAACCTCAGTACGGCAATGTTTGCCACAACCGATGAAAACGGCGTTGTCGGCACTTGGGTAGGAATTATTGCGTACAGCTTTCAGCTTTATTTTGACTTTTCGGGCTATTCCGATATGGCTTGCGGCCTTGGCAATATGCTCGGCTTTGAGTTCCTCAAAAACTTTAACTATCCGTACATTTCAAAATCTGTTACCGAGTTTTGGAGAAGATGGCACATTTCGCTTTCAACATGGTTTAAGGAATATGTTTATATTCCGCTCGGCGGCAACAGAAAAGGTGCGAAAAGACAGATACTTAACCTTATTATCGTATGGGGACTTACAGGCATTTGGCATGGTGCGTCTTGGAACTTTGTGTTGTGGGGACTTTACTACGGCGTTTTGCTTATTTTTGAAAAGTTTGTTTTCAAAAAGGTTCTCGACAAACTTCCGTCAGCAGTCCAGCATATCTACACAATGTTTATAGTAGTTATCGGCTGGGGACTTTTCTACTTTACAGATATGAGCAAGCTCGGTACATTCCTCGGAGATTTGTTTAACTTCGGCAACGGTATCTGCGGCGAGCAGGCTTTAAATCTTATACTTTCGTACCTGCCGCTTATTATTGCGGCGGCTGTTGCAAGCACACCGCTTGCGGCAAAGCTCTACGCAAAGGTGCAGAACACAAAGTATATCGGTTTTGCGCAGACCGCATTTGTTGCAATCGTACTTATACTTTGCACAGCCTCACTTGTAAATCAGAGCTATAACCCGTTCCTATATTTCAGATTTTAACGGCAGGGAGGAAGAGTATTTATGAAATATGCAGCAAAACATTCAGCAAAACATATGGAATCCTCAAAGCCTGTCTGCCGCCATCTGCCGAGCTTTGTATTTATAGTTTTTATATTCGGCTTTGCAATTTGGTTTTTAATAAATCCAAAAGCGGATTACAGCTCAAGCGAAAAAAGATATTTGCAAAAATTCCCGACAGTAACGGTAAATTCAGTGCTTGACGGCAAGTTCGGCACAGATTTTGAAAAATATTTTGCCGACCATTTTCCGTTGCGTACGCAGTGGGTAGGCGCAAACGCTTACTTTAATCTCTCTGTCGGCAACAACGGCGCAGACGGTGTTTATAATTGTAAGAACGGCTACCTTATAAATAAGCCGATACTTGATACCGACACACTTGAGAGCAATGTGCAGACAATCGCAGATTTTGCGAAATCAGTCGATGTTCCCGTAACGGTAACTCTTGTGCCGTCAACAGGCTACATCGCAAATGATGTTCTTCCTGCGGTTCACGATACATATACAGATGACGAAAAAATCGAGAACGCACAGAAAGTGCTTGCCGAAAGCGGTGCGGATTTTGTGGATTTGCGTTCCGCATTCAAAAATGCCTATGCAAACGGCACACAGCTTTACTACAAAACCGACCATCATTGGACAACGGCAGGTGCATATACGGGTTATACAGAGATATGCAAGTCGCTCGGAATAACCCCTGCCGACAAGAGCCTGTTTACTGTTGAAAAGTACGATGATTTTTACGGCACAACATATTCGACAAGTGGTTTTTGGCTTACTCAGCCCGACACCATTGAGGTGTGGAACAACAAAAACAACACCGAAAAGAATATAAGCGTAGAGATTATTGAGGGTGACGAAAAGCAGGAGTACCATTCTATGTACTTCTACAACCACCTTAAAGAGGACGATAAATATCCTGTATTTATAGACGGTAACCACGCAATGACAAGGATTAAAAACAAAAATGCAAACGGCGGAAAAATTCTCCTTGTAAAGGACAGCTTTTCACATTGCCTTGCGCCGTTCCTTGCAGAAAATTACAGTGAGGTAATACTCGTCGATATGCGTTATTACAAAAACAGCATTTCAGAACTTGCACAGCAGGAAAAACCCGATAATATCCTGGTGCTCTACGGCATAGATAACCTTGCAACCGATACCGACATTGCGTGGCTGTCGTAAAATGATTAATAGCGGTAAAATTGACACTCGGCTTTTTAGTCGGGTGTTTATTTTTGCGTGGATAAATTTTAATATTTTTAGTATAAAATTGTTGTTTTATGAAATATTTATGCTATAATGATTTCAGTGAAATATAAGAACTAAAGGCGGTGAGGGTAATTAACAGCATAGGCAGAAATATATTTAAAGCTGTTCATGAGGGAAAGTGGCTTTATATAGAGTATAAAAACAAAAGTGATACCATAAGTAACGAGATTTTGCTAAGCTATCATTATCGCTGTAATAAAGCTATAATAGATTTCAGCAATAAAAAATATTATAATAATAAACTGAAAATTAAAACAGTATCTCAAAGCACACAGCCCCTGACATTTGTTGATATTCAACCAGAAAATCCTGATTCGGGAAAAGATAATAATACAGGTAACAATTCTGGTTCGGGAACAAATGAAAATGGAGGAGAAAAGATAGAATCTGTTTCAACAGGAGACGAATCTGCAGTTGGATTTTGGAGCCTAATGGCTGTAATCATGGTAAGTATAGTGATGTGTATGGCATTTACAAAAATAAGACGTAAAAAGCAGAAAAATTAAGGAGCCACATAAGTGTTCAGAAAAAAGTATAAAGTAGTATTAAAAGTAGTAGTATTAGCAATTGTTCTTGGAGTTCTATTAAATGCTTGTAGTAAAA